>ERZ1027094.716-NODE-716-length-16840-cov-19.402324_pt1 | contig 16840 bp, 15 predicted proteins | sample MGYA00519410_ERZ1027094 | MGnify/ENA primary metagenome ERZ1027094 (study PRJEB26926, sample SAMN06164647) | human gut metagenome | biome: ENVO:00009003; feature: ENVO:2100002; material: ENVO:00002003 | host: Homo sapiens | place: USA | collected 2012 ...
CAGGCGACACCCTGATTAACAGTCAGGTGCTCTAACCGACTGAGCTAAAGAGGCATCTATATAAAACGGCACATGACCGTTTTACTACTATAAAATGGTGACCCGTACCGGAATCGAACCGATGTTAAAGGCGTGAGAGGCCTCTGTCTTAACCGCTTGACCAACGGGCCATACGTCCATTTTGCATCGGGCGTTCGCTCCCGACTCGACTATTTTAGCATAGCGCAGCTGCTTTGTCAACACAAAATTTCATTTTTTTAAAAAATCGCCCGCACCCGGGCCGCGCCGGTGTGGAACAGGCCCAGCGCCAGCCCCAGATATACGCCGATCACCGTATCGTTCTGGTCAAATTCCATCTGCTGGCGCTGCGGCAGACCGGCCAGTGTGCCCTTGTATACGCACCGCAGCTCTTCCAGCCGGGTGTAGTCGTTGGGGTGCATCAGGGTGCTGTGCTTGGGCAGCTCCATGGCACCGCTCTTCTCCAGCACCTCGCTGACGAACTGGGAGCAGAAATAGTGCCGGCGGCGCTTCCAGCGGATATGCATCCCGCAGAGCGCAAGGCCGATGACGTTGAACCGGTAAAGGCTGCCGTGGGCCATCATGTGCTCGGCACGGCGGCGGGCACGGATGTAGGCTTCATCGCTCACATCCAGCGCATACAGTGCGCAGGGCACGTTCTCCCGCAGACGGAACACGCCCCGGTTCAGGTATTCCCTGCTGGGCCCCGCCGGGAACATGGTATAGCCGTTTTTGCGGGTAGAGCTGTACAGGCAGCTCAGGTCTTCGTCAAAAGCCAGCGAAGCGTGGGTATAATTTGCACCGGTAACGGCATAAACAAGGTTTGAAAGCAGGGTACCCGACCGGGTGAGCAGGATGTAGATGGTCTTCATGATCTTTTTCCTTTTTATATGCAGCACGCAGAAAGCGTGGGGCTGTCCTTTTGTCTGATACAGTATACCACAGGCAAAGCTTCTTTGCCATGAAAATCGTCAAAATCTCGTAAATTTTGCACAAATCGGGCTGCGGTTTCTGTTCCGCTCTTCCCTGCCGCGCCGTTTTGCGGGAAGGGCCGTTTTTGTGCGCGGTTTTTATGCATCCTGCCATGCATCCCGGCTCGTCAAAATTTTATCAAAAAATTGTTTTCCCGCCGTTCCACCTTATTTTTTCAGGTCTCGCCCCCTGCTTTTGTTTCCTGAAATTGTTTCAGGCAGTTAAATTTCTTAATGAAATTTGTTTCTTTTCTGCAAATAGTACGGTTTATTTATTGATTTTGCAAGGCTTTTATGTATAATGGTAAACAGGAGAATTTGCATTTACAAACTGCAAGCCTTCTGCGCAGCGCCCGGCCCGCCGGGAAACGCTGTGCCCTATACAGGACGTATGGATCAAACGAAAGTAGAGGTATAGCGAATATGGCAAAGTTGGATCTTACCAAGTATGGCATTACCGGCACGACTGAGATCGTGTACAACCCCTCCTACGAGCAGCTGTTCGAGGAAGAGACCAAGCCCGGTCTGGAAGGCTACGAAAAGGGCCAGGTCAGCGAGCTGGGTGCTGTGAACGTTATGACCGGCATCTACACCGGCCGTTCTCCCAAGGACAAGTTCATCGTTATGGACGAGAACTCCAAGGACACCGTGTGGTGGACTTCCGACGAGTACAAGAACGACAACCACCCCGCTTCTCAGGAAGCATGGGCTGCTGTGAAGGCTATTGCTCAGAAGGAGCTGTCCAACAAGCGCCTGTACGTGGTGGATGCATTCTGCGGTGCCAACAAGGATACCCGCATGGCCATCCGCTTTGTCATGGAAGTTGCATGGCAGGCACACTTCGTCACCAACATGTTCATCAAGCCCACCGCTGAGGAGCTGGAGAACTTTGAGCCCGATTTCGTTGTCTACAACGCATCCAAGGCCAAGGTTGAGAACTACAAGGAGCTGGGCCTGAACTCTGAGACTGCTGTTGTGTTCAACATCACCAGCAAGGAGCAGGTCATCGTGAACACCTGGTACGGCGGCGAGATGAAGAAGGGCATGTTCTCCATGATGAACTACTTCCTGCCGCTGAAGGGCATGGCTTCCATGCACTGCTCTGCCAACACCGACCTGAACGGCGAGAACACCGCTATCTTCTTCGGTCTGTCCGGCACCGGCAAGACCACCCTGTCCACCGATCCCAAGCGTCTGCTGATCGGCGATGACGAGCACGGCTGGGACGACAACGGCGTGTTCAACTTCGAGGGCGGCTGCTACGCAAAGGTCATCAACCTGGATAAGGACTCCGAGCCCGATATCTACAACGCCATCAAGCGCAACGCTCTGCTGGAGAACGTCACTCTGGATGCTGAGGGCCACATCGATTTCGCTGATAAGAGCGTTACCGAGAACACCCGTGTGTCCTACCCCATCAACCACATCAAGAACATCGTCCGCCCCATTTCTTCTGCACCCGCTGCAAAGAATGTCATCTTCCTGTCTGCTGACGCATTCGGCGTTCTGCCCCCGGTCTCCATCCTGAGCCCCGAGCAGACCCAGTACTACTTCCTGTCCGGCTTCACTGCAAAGCTGGCAGGCACCGAGCGCGGCATCACCGAGCCCACCCCCACCTTCTCTGCATGCTTCGGCCAGGCCTTCCTGGAGCTGCACCCCACCAAGTATGCTGAGGAGCTGGTCAAGAAGATGCAGAAGAGCGGCGCCAAGGCTTATCTGGTCAACACCGGCTGGAACGGCACCGGCAAGCGCATCTCCATCAAGGATACCCGCGGCATCATCGACGCCATCCTGAACGGCGACATCAACAATGTGCCCACCAAGAAGATCCCCTACTTCGACTTCGAGGTTCCCACCGTGCTGAACGGCGTGGACACCGGTATTCTGGATCCTCGCGACACCTATGCTGACGCTTCCCAGTGGGAAGAGAAGGCCAAGGATCTGGCAAGCCGCTTCATCAAGAACTTCAAGAAGTACGAGGGCAACGAGCACGGCAAGGCTCTGGTCTCTGCCGGCCCCCAGCTGTAAGCTGATCTCCGCCTGATACTGAAGCGATAAAAAAGGACGTGTTCCCGCAAGGGAGCACGTCCTTTTTGTTTTGTAAACCGGAAGGTAAAGGTTCCGTCGGTTGTGTTTTCCACATTTCTGTGTTATCCTGTGGAAAAGGATGTGAGCAGAATGGATGCAAAAGAATTTGGTGCATTCCTTGCACAAGTGCGCCGGGAGCGGAACATGACGCAGGCCGAACTGGCTCAGCAGCTTCACGTTACGGATAAAGCCGTCAGCCGCTGGGAACGCGGCATCGGGCTGCCAGACATCAATACGCTGGAGCCGCTGGCCGATGTGCTGGGCCTGACCCTCGCTGACCTGATGCACTGTCATGACTCCCGTCAAAAAGATGACACTCCTCCCGTTCCTTTGGAAGATTTTTTCACCATGCTGCGCCGCCAGCACACTGTAGACTGGCATTCTGTGCGTACTGCTCTTCTTGCATTAAGCATTGCACTTGCCCTGTGGGGAATTTTTGCCTGTCCAGGCAGATTAGCTGTGCACTGGCGGACTCTCAGCGATGGTTCGCTTCAGGCCGACGGCTGGATGTCCTCCCTGGTCATTTTTCCATTGTTTGCCGGATTTGAATTTCTATCTCTTGAGCTCTGGAACAATTTTGAGCAAACCGGTTACTACCGGCGCTGGGGTGAGGTGAATCTTTTTATCATTCATGCCATGTCTTTCGGCACGCCGCTTACCCGTCTGATGCGGCTCGTGCTGGATCTTCTGTTCTTTTTCTGTTTTGGATTTCTGCTTCCATGCTGCGAAGCATGGCTGATCCTTTTGAATTAAATGCAGTTTTCCTCTGCGACCTCATCCGTGAAAAAGCAAAAGAGCAAAGCCCGCAGGCTTTGCTCTTTTGCATAAGGATCAATCATTTTTCCGCTGCTATGCCCAGAGTACAGCGAAGGGCATTCCCAATCGTTTTTACTTGGCAGCGTCGAACTCTGCCTCGATCTCTGCCGAGGGTGCCGGGGTAACAAGGCTCACCACAACGCAGACCACCAGAGACATCAGGAAGGCAGGCAGCAGCTCGTAGATGCCAAACACGCCGCCCAGCGGGCTGATGATGTACTTCCATACAAAGACCATCAGGCCGCCGGAGAGCATACCGGCCAGAGCACCCTGCCAGTTGCAGCGCTTCCAGAACAGGGAGCACAGCACCACTGCGCCAAAGGAGCCGCCAAAGCCGGCCCATGCAAAGCTGACGATGCCGAACACGCTGGAGTTGGGGTCGCGGGCCAGCACCACGCCCACCACGCTGATGCAGATGATGGTCAGGCGGGCAGCGAACAGGCTCTGCTTCTCGGTCAGCTTCATGTGGCCGAACTCCTGCAGGATGTTCTGGGATACGCTGGAGGCCGCTGCCAGCATCTGGCTGTCGGCGGTGGACATGGTAGCGGCAAGGATGCCGGCAAGGATCAGACCTGCCAGAATGGCTGCCAGCACGCCGTGCTGAGCGATCAGGCTGGCCACCCGCACGATCAGGGTCTCGCTGGAGGAACCGCTCAGGAACTCCAGTGCGCCCGCCTTGGTCATGCCCAGACCCACCATGCCGATGACGATGGAAGCGGTCATGGCAATGACCACCCACACGCTTGCAATGCGGCGGCTGAGCACCAGCTTCTTTTCGTCCTCAATGGCCATGAAGCGCAGCAGGATGTGGGGCATGCCGAAGTAGCCCAGACCCCATGCCAGCGTGGACGCGATGTCCAGCATACTATAGGAGGTAGCGGTGTTGTCTGCCGCATTGTGGCTTGCAGCCATGGTCAGGTAGCCGGGCAGGCTGCGGGCGTTGTCCAGAACCACATCCCAGCCGCCTGCCACATTGACGCCATACACCAGCACCGCGATCAGCGCCATGCTCATGACAACGGACTGGATCAGGTCGGTGGTAGACACGGCGCGGAAGCCGCCCATGATGGTGTAGCCCACGATGACCACAGCGGACAGGACCATGGCCGCCATGTAATCCACGCCAAACAGGCTGTTGAACAGCTTGCCGCAGGCGGCAAAGCCGGAAGCGGTGTACGGGATGAAGAACACGATGATGATGACCGCGCCCAGCGCGTTGAGCAGGTTGCGCTGGTCATGGAACCGCAGGGAAAGGAACTGCGGCACCGTGATGGCATCCAGATTGGCCGAGTAGCGGCGCAGGCGGCGGGCCACGATGAGCCAGTTGAGCCATGTGCCCACAGCAAGGCCGATGGCCGTCCAGCCCGGCGACGCGATGCCGGTGAGATATGCAAGGCCCGGCATACCCATCAGCAGCCAGCTGGACATATCGCTGGCTTCGGCGCTCATGGCCGTGACCAGCGGGCCCATCGTACGGCCACCGAGGTAGAAATCGCTGCTGTCCTCGTTGGACTTGCTGTAGACAAAGCCAACCAGCAGCATTCCCACCAGATAGATCACAATGGTGGCAATGATGCAGATATTGATCATTTGATTACCCCTCTCTTTCTTCCCCTCAACGGGAACATATCTTAAATATTACCACAAAAACCTGCATTCCTGCAAGCTTTTCGGGCAATTCAAGGGCACAAACTGCTGTTTTTCCGGTTTTTGAACAGAAAAAGCAGCATTTCTGATGCAAAATCCATCAGAAACACTGCCGGCTTGGGCTTACTCTGTCGGTTGTTCTGTGGCTTCATGCCTCAGAACACGGCGTTCAGCGGATGGAGCATGGTGCGGCCATCCAAATTTGCAACGATTCTGATAAACGCTAAAAATCAAAAAGAGATTCCGCCATGAAAATCGCAGTTCCGTACGAAAACAGTCAGGCATTTCAGAACTTTGGTCACTCCGCACAGTTCAAGATCCAGGATTATCCACAACTATGATTCATGGCAGGGATTTGGGTATTCAATGAATATTACCTTTTGAAAAAAGAAGCAAGTGCATCCTATTCAGGGGCGCACCCTGTTTTTGTTTCATCGCGGTTGGGTGTACATCAAACCGCATCACCGCAACTCCTTATAGGTTTCTTCCGGCACCGGCTCGCACCACTCGTTAGAGGTGCCTTCGCCGGGCACTTCCACTGCCAGATGAGAGAACCAGCAATCGGGTGCAGCACCGTGCCAGTGCTTGACCTCCGGGGGAATGTTCACCACATCGCCCGGATGCAGCTCCAGCGGAGCTTTGCCCCATTCCTGATAGTAGCCCCGGCCTACCACGCAGACAAGGATCTGTCCGCCACCCTTTGCGGCATGATGGATGTGCCAGTTGTTCCGGCAGCCCGGCTCAAAGGTGACGTTGTAAATGCCAACCTGTGCGGTGGACAGGGGTGTTAGATAGCTTTTTCCGCTGAAATACTGTGCAAAACCGTCGTTGGATGCACCGATGGGGAACACCATTTCACTCTGGTGCTTTGCCTTAGCATCCTCTGCAGCGTCCTCTGCCCAGACTTCCTTGGCCACGCGGAAAGCCGCCCACGCCTTGGGCCAACCTGCATAAAACGCCGCATGGGTCAGGATCTCTGCAATCTCAGTCCGGGTAATACCGTTGTTTTTCGCTGCCGTCAGGTGATACCGAAACGAGGAGTCCGTCAGTCCCTGCGCCATCAGTGCCACCACCGTCACAAGGCTGCGGTCCCGGAGGGAGAGTTTATCCTCTCGGCTCCACACCTGCCCGAATAGTACTTCATCGTTAAGTTCCGCAAATTTGGGCGCAAATTCGCCCAGAGCATCCCGCCCTGCTGTCTGTTTCACTGCCATTATACGTTCCTCCCCATCTCGTAAGCCTGTGCCATTGCAGAGGTGTTTCGCACCGCACCCGGCTCGTAAACACCACCTGCTACAAGGACTCCCTTTTCCACGGCTCCTTCCACGCAGTCTGCATAGCCCCGGAAGCAGGCCAGCGTAGTGTCTGCAGAGGATTTTTCCTCGTCTGCCATAGTGGTGATATAGTAGAACTCTTTGTCTTTAACCTCCTGCCACCGTGCCACAGTGCGGTCAATGACCGCTTTCAACTGGGCGCTGATGGAGTAGAAGTATACCGGGCTTGCCAGCACAATGACATCGGCATCGATCATCTTTTGCAGGATGTCTGCCACATCGTCCTTGTGGACGCAGGCTCCGCCGTGGGTGCTACAGTAGTAGCAGCCGGAACAGGGAGCCACCTTTTTCTCAGCGACCCGGATCTTTTCTGCTTTGTGCCCGGCATCCTGCGCTCCACGCAGAAATTCGTCGCATAGAATATCAGAGTTACCGCCCTTCCGGGGACTGCCAGACAAAATCAATACCTTCTTGCTCATAGGAACCTCCTTGACAGCGGAGTGCATCCGCATTATGATGTTGATAAAGTTTGATTTTATCATACAACTTAAAGCGCACTTTAAGTCAAGGGCTTTTTGAAAAAACGGAGGTTTCAGATGATCTATACCGTAGGTGAAATGGCACAAAAGCTGGGCGTACCTGCCTCCACCCTACGCTACTACGACAAAGAAGGGTTACTTCCCTTTGTGGAGCGTTCCTCCGGCGGCATTCGGATGTTCCGGGAAAACGACTTCGAGTGGCTGCAGGTCATTCGCTGCATGAAAAAAGCCGGAATGTCCATCAAGGATATCCGGCAGTATATTGAGCTTTCCATGCAGGGAGACGACACCATTGACACCCGGCTGGAAATGTTCCGGCATCAGCGGGAGGTGCTCACCCAGCAAATCCAGCAGTTACAGCACACGCTGGAGACCGTGGAGTATAAATGCTGGTTCTATGAAGCCGCCAAAGCCGCTGGGACAGTGGATGTCCCCAGTGCGATGGCCGATGCGGATGTGCCGGAGCAGTTCCGTGCCATCCGGCAGGAGCTTCAGGGACAGAAGATGCTGAATATCGAAAGATAAGAAATGCCGTTCCAGTTGCTTTTGGAACGGCGTTCCCTTTAATCCTCCAACCCATGGCTCCCGGTCACGGTTTTCAAGTATTTCTCCGGGTCACCGTTCAGAATCAAATCGGCATAGCCCAGCGGGTCATTGTAGATGAGGCAATCCAACTCCGACCTCTGCGCCATGGTCACGTCCAGCGCATCCTCGATCCCGGTGCAGTCAATAGAAACCTTTCTGCCATCCCGGAGCAGCAGTTCCACGCAGCCAGTGTCCATGTTGAATTTGCAGGCTCTTTCATCGTACTTCATGTTTGTGTCCTTTCCACCTTACGGCACTCTCACAATGGTCTGTCGTGCTTTCTTATGATAAGGTCTAGGACATTTTTCGATGGAAGCAAGGGATTCGTTCTGTTTTCCGAAGAATACAAAAAATCCGAACCCTTCTCCTATCGGAAAAAAGTTCGGATTTTGTTGATGTGGTGCACCTCCAGGGACTCGAACCCTGGGCCCACTGATTAAGAGAGCAAGCCGCCGGTTCGTCTCAATTTATGGAAGTTTCGATTCACCGTCATTTTTAATCAAAACAACGTGATTTTTCACCCAGTAATTTCTGCATCCTTTGTCAGATTTTGCAGCGAAAAGCACCTTTTGCACGTTTTGAAACCGTGCAAAATCCGTGCAGAAACCGTGCACTTACTCTCCGACAAACAAAATCACCCTATCCCCCACCGACTTGACGGCATTGGTTTGAGTGGCCGCACACCAAAAAATCAAGTCTAGGAGGATCTTACTATGATGCAACTGCTTTCCTGCCGCTACAACATGGACACCAACCGGGTGGAAGCCCGGTTCGAGGATGAAATCACTCTTGCCATCGACTGCATAGCCATTGAGAACGAATACGGCAACGCCCCTGCCCAGCACAAGAGCAACCTCCGCAATGTGTATGGCACCTTTGCCATTGAGGGCATGACTATCAGCAAAGATACACGCAGCAACCTTGACCGCATTGGCAGCGGTCAGGCCAGCTATCAGCAGGTCGTGAATGAACTGCGTGCAAAGTACGCGAAGAAAGGCTGATTATGTTCTCAAAGTATGATGTCTACACCACAGTACAGTCCATGTACTGCTATTTTCCCTTGCGCTTTTGCTGGAAAACAGGTATAATATTCTCTGGATAAAAGGGAGTAAGGGGCGTACTTTAGTTGAAAAACGGGTGCGCTGTGCTGCAGCGACACCCCCGGTAGAAATACCCGATGCAGTACCGGATGCTTGAGACTTTTATCACATTTTCCCGTTTTGGGCTGAATGTGATAAAGGTCTTTTTTTGTGCCTCTGCCGTTATTATTAAAAAGGAGAGATATTATGCTGATCCCTGTTCTGTTATTTATCGTGGGTCTGCTGTGCCTGATCAAGGGCGGCGACTGGTTTGTGGACGGTGCCACCGGCATCGCCCGCCGCTTCCATGTGCCGGAGCTGCTCATCGGTGCCACGGTGGTGTCCATCGGTACCACCCTGCCGGAGGTCATGGTGTCCACCACCTCTGCCCTCACCGGTCACGGCGAGATCGCCTACGGCAACGCCATCGGCTCGGTCATCTGCAACGCTGCACTGATCGCCGCCATCACCATTGCGGTGCGCCCGGGCAAGGTTGACCCCAAGAGCCTGCGCACCCCGGTGGCCTTCTTCTTTGTGGCTGCCGCTTTCTATGCCGGTGTGGCCTACACCACCGGCTCCTTCACCCGCCCGGTGGGCCTGATCCTGCTGGCCATGTTCGTGGCTTACATCGTGTGCAACGTGCTGGCTATGAAAAATGCCCCCGCCCCGGAAGAGGAAGAGCAGGCTGAGGAAGGCTCCTTTGCCAAGGAGTTGGGGCTGCTGGCCATCGGCGCAGTGCTCATTGCTGTGGGCGCTGACCTGCTGGTGGACAACGGCACCCTCATCGCACAGGCGCTGGGCGTGCCGGAGTCGGTCATTGCGCTGACCTTTGTGGCACTGGGCACCTCGCTGCCGGAGCTGGTCACCGCCATCACCTCGCTGGCCAAGGGTCACGGCGCGCTGTCGCTGGGCAACGTCATCGGTGCAAACGTGTTCAATCTGGTGCTGGTCAGCGGCGTGTCTGTCACGCTGGCACCCTTTACCATCCCGCAGAACTCCATGCTGTTCGGACACAACGCATCGCTGGTGCTGGAGTTCCCGGTCATGTTTGCCGTGATGCTGCTGCTCACCCTGCCCGCTCTGATCAAGGGCAAGCTGAGCCGCCCGCAGGGCATTGCACTGTTGTGCATCTATGCCGCCTTCTGCGCCGTGCAGTTCAGCATCTGATCTGTTGTAAACGTAAAATATTTAAGGCTGCTGCACAGGGTTTTGTGCAGCAGCCTTTTTATGTGGGATGATTTTGAATGCGCTCCGCGACATCTTCCCCCGGAGCGGGTGGAAGTCTTTCCTCAAAGGGAGAGCCAAGAGCACTGCCGAAAGTCTCCTCATGATGCCTAATACTTTAGCAATGGGCTTTAAACCTTGGCTACCCCTTCGGGGGAGCTGATGCTGCCCCTCATCCGGCGCTACGCGCCACCTTCCCCCGGTGGGTGAAGGCTTAAGCGGTGGCGGTACAGTTCCCGGCTGACCCGTAAAGTTTCCGGGCGTGTCCGCTCTCCCCTTGGGAGAGCTGGCGCGGGAGCGCCTGAGAGGGGAGGCAAAACCCTGACGGCTTTGCCTGAGAGGGCAAAAAAAGTGGGTCAGAAGCGCCCACAGGCGTTTCTGACCCACAAATAGAACGATATTTTTGTTTTACAGCTGGCAGGCGGTATCGTAGCCGGTGCGGATGGCGTTGGAGATATCTGCAGCCTTGCCGGCGGCATCGCCAATGGAATACACCGGGATGCCGGCAGCTTCCAGCGCAGCAGCGTCAAATTCGTTGGAGCGTGCGCCCATAGCCAGCACGATGTAATCGCAGGGGATGGTCACCTCTGCGCCGTCCTTGTTCTCGCAGACGACGGCGTCCATGCGGAACTCCTTGACCTTGTGGCTGGGGTACTGCTCCACGCCGTAGGTCTTATAGTTTTCCAGCAGGGTGGGTAGAATGGTGGTGCTCTCGCCTGCGGCGATCTTGTCCATCATCTCGATAACGGACACCTTGCAGCCGCGGGCAGCCAGATACTCTGCGGTCTCGCAGCCCACCATGCCGCCGCCGATGACGGCAACCGTGCCGTACACCTGCTGCTCACCGGCCAGCACCCTCCAAGCGTCGGCAACGTTCACGCTGTCGATGCCGGGGATGCGGGGTGCAGCGCTGTGTGCGCCCACAGCGTTGATGACGGCCTCGAAACCGGCATCCTTCAGCTGCTCTGCGGTGCGGGTCTGACCCATGCACAGGTGCACACCGGCGTTGCAGACTGCGTGGATCAGGTCCTGTGCGGCGCGGCGCATCTCCTCCTTGCGGGGAGGTACGCAGGCAATGTTCAGCTGGCCGCCCAGAGAGGTGGTCTTTTCAAACAGGGTCACGTCATGGCCGCGCAGCGCTGCCACACGGGCGGCTTCCAGACCGGCAGGGCCGCCGCCGAGGACGGCAATCTTCTTTTTCTGCGCTGCGGGCTGGATGCTGCGGGTGTTCTCGTAGCCATTCTCCGCGTTCAGCACGCAGGAGAGGAACTGACGGTTCTGGATGGCATCGGTGCAGCCCTTGTTGCAGCTGATGCAGCGGCGGATATCGCAGGCCTTCCCGGCAGCGATCTTGGTGCCCCAGTCGGGGTCTGCCAGCAGCGGGCGACCCACGGCAACCATGTCGGCCATGCCGCTCTCGATGACACGCGCAGCCATTTCGGCATCCACGATACGACCCACGGCGCTGACCGGCACATTGACGGCCTTTTTGATGTCCCCGGCGATTTTGACGAAGAAGCCGTAGGGCTGTACGCCCATGGGAGGAATGGTGTCGGCCATGTTGCCGGTGTGGTTGGCCTGCGCAACGTGGAGCATATCCACGCCGTCCTCTACCAGCCACTGGGCAAACTGCACGGCGTCGGCTTCGTCAATGCCGCCCTTGCCGCGCTGCGGGGTGACGATGGACAGCTTGTAGTCGATGACCATATCCGGCACAGCCTTGCGGATGGCGCGGGTCAGCATACGGGCAAAGCGGGCGCGGTTCTCCAGACTGCCGCCGAACTTATCGGTGCGGTGGTTCATGCGGGTGGAGCACAGGCAGCCGTTCAGGCGGTCGCCGTGGATCTGGATGACATCCACACCGGCCTTCTGAGCGCGCACTGCGCAGGCGCACATCTTATCGATGATGGCCATCAGCATCTCCTCGCTGACCTCATCGGTGAAGAACATCATGTCGTGATGCAGGCGCTGACGCATCTCGTCAAACTTCTTCTGCATAAACAGGTTGTTGATGGCGTCTACGTCGTACTCCGGGTGGAAGAGCTGGACGCCCAGCTTGGTGCCGTAGGCGTGCACGCTGTCGGCCAGTGCCTTGAAGGCAGGGATCTGGCTGTCGTCAAACAGCTTGGGGGTGGGAGAAAAGCTGTTGATGGGTGCCACATCGCCCATAACGATGTAGCCCACGCCGCCCTTTGCCAGACGGGTGTAGAAGCCCATGTCCTGCTCACTGATCATGCCGTTTTTCTCGTAGCCGGTGGTCAGCGGGGGGAACATGATGCGGTTTTTAAAGGTCTGTCCGCCCACCTCGATGGGCTGCAGAATTACGTCTTGCATATAAAAGCCTCCTTGCAGATATGCTTTGCTTTACAGATTTGCTTTGATGAATGCTGCGGTCTTTTCCTCCACGGCGGCACGGGCTGCCAGCGTGGCAAAGTTGTGGCCGCCGCCTGCAATGGTGTCCACCTCGGGTGCGGTGTACACCTGTGCGTAACGGCTGCAGGTGCCCTCGTCCACCAGACGGTCATCGTCGGCGCGCAGCAGCAGCACCGGGCCGTTGTAGCCCTTGGCCTCGGTAAAGGGGTCGGGGTGCTTGGCCATCTCGTAGTTAAAGGCCATCTTGTAGCACAGACCCTCCATGTCGGCGTAGTCCTTGCCGGTCTGCACAACGCCGTCGGCGCGCTGTGCGCAGCCAAACCACATCCCGGCGCCCGGGCACAGCAAAATCAGGCCGTGGGGCTGGATGACCGGTGCGCAGGAGGCGGCGATGTAGCCGCCCATGCTCTGGCCGGAGAGGAACAGCTTTTCGCTGTCCACATAGGGCTGTTCAGCGGCCCATGCAAAGATATCCTGTGCATCGGTGTGCAGGCCGTCAAAGCTCATATCCTCGAACTCGCCGTCGCTCTCACCGTTGCCGTAGAAATCGAACCGGGCGCTGCCGATGCCCTGCGCTGCCAGAGCGCGGGACAGATGGGTGTACATGGACTTGTAGCCGCTGCAGCTGCCGGCAAAGCCGTGCAGATGCACCACAAAGGGTACCTTGCCCTCGGTGTCGGGCAGGGTCACGATGCCGCGCAGGGTGTGGCCATTGCGGTTTTTAAACTGAACCTGTAAGATTTTCATAGTTTACTTGCTCTCCTTTGCGGCGCGGCGAGCCTTCAGCTCGGTCAGCATCTCAGCAGTCTTCTGCTTGGTCAGGGGGTAGACGAAGAACAGGATGGCAACTGCAATGCCGTAGCCCAGGAAGTAGATGCCGGTGTAGCTCTTCCAGATGGCGTTCACAACGCCTGCGGTCTGCACAGCGCCTGCGGTAACGTTGTAGCCGATGGCACCCAGCACAAAGCTGGACAGGCTGCCGGAAATGGCGCTTGCAAGCTTGCGGAAGAAGGAGTAGGTGGAGTAAACGATGCCCTCGTTGCGCTCGCCGGTCTGCAGCTCGTGGTAGTCGATGGCGTCGTTGACCATAGCCCAGATCAGCACCTGCATGCCGGAAGCGCCCAGATAGCAGATACCGTTGATGACGATGAAGGTCACAGGGTTGTGGACGGGGAAGAAGAACAGGATGCCGAACACGATGGCGGCAAAGCCGGCGCCCATGCAGCACCACTCCTTCTTGCCGAACTTGTTGGCAAGAGGCTGGGTGATGGCAAAGGACAGCACCGCGTACAGCACGCTCAGCATACCGGAGACAGCCTGAATTTTAACGTTGCCGAAGAAGTCCTTATACAGGTAGGTGTTCAGACCGTTGACCACGGAAGCACCGATCATGCCGGTCAGGCTGAAGAACATAACGCCCAGCAGAGCCTTATTGTGAGAGATCTCCTTGAGCACATGCAGGTAGTTCAGCTTTTCGCCCTGCGGACGCTCAGGCACTTCCACGCGCTCCTTGCACCACACGCAGGTGATCTGCAGGCACAGCAGGCCCAGCATAGCGCAGATGCAGGCCAGCATCAGGAAGCGGCCAGCCACGGGCTTGTTGTCCACATACAGGAACAGGGGGCCGATCATGACCATGACGGTCATGAAGATGGTGCCGCCAAGGCTGCGGTAGCGGGACAGTGCGGTGCGCTGGCTGACATCATCGGTCATCACGCTGGACAGAGTACCGAAGGGCACGTTGACGCAGGTGTACAGCGCCTCGTACAGAACGTAGGTGACGAACATGTAGGCCAGACGCAGGCCGTAGTTGATATTGCCTACATTGACAAAGCCAAGTATGCACAGCACTGCCATGGGGAAGGAGAAGGCGCGGATCCACGGGATGAACTTGCCGCCCTTGGTGGCCTTGCGGGAGTCCACCATGGCACCGATGATGGGGTCATTCACGGCGTCCCAGATCTTGGTGATCAGCAGCAGGATACCCACGTGGAAGGGGTTGACCTGCAGGATCAGGGTGTAGAAGATCGACAGATACATGGCACGGTACTGCTCGGTGAAACAGCAGCCCAGATCGCCCAGCGTATAACCGATCTTGTCCTTCATGGAGAAGGGTCGGATGGTCTTTTTCTGGTCCATTGTGTTTTATCCTCCTTAAAAACAGTGAAACCACGAGACTTTTCGCACAAGTCTCTTTTCTACGTTTGCATTATACGTTAATTTTTCATCAATACATATCCAAAAAACGATTGAAAACTATCGTAAATTGATGTATTATGCAATTATAACAGTTGTGCTTTTCTGTTGTGTACAACAATCTGTTACACATGACAGTTTCATGGAGGACTTTTTGGTGAATTATACAGCCAAGCGTTATCTTTTTGAGCAGAGCGCCGTCCGGGAATTTTATTCCGGCGCGTATTATGATTTGTTTCTGGTCATGCGGGGCAGCGGTGTGTTCCGGTGCAGCGAGGTGGTGCTGCCCGCACAGCAGCAGAATCTCATCATCTTCAAGCCCGGTCAGGGCGGCAGACTGGAATACGCCGGTGCTTACGGCCCGCTGGAACTTATTCGGGTGCAGCTGTCCCCCCAAACGCTGGCGCAGCTTTCGGACGCAGATACCGACCTTGAAAAAAACTTCAACGTGGTGCCCTTCCGGCAGGTGGCTGTGCGCCCGGACAGCCAGATCTATATGCTGCTGAAAAACCTTGCCCGGAAGCTGCTGATGCTCCCGCAGGAGCGCACCCAGTTCGGTGCAGCGGTGTTCGAGCACGGTATTTTGCAAATGTTTGTGGTGCTGGCGCTGCGTGCCTGCATCCATGCGGAGTTCCACACCGCATTGGTCAGCCGCCACCACCTGATGCTGGACGAGGTGTTTTTGTTTATTCAGGCGCACCTTACCGAGGAACTGACGCTGGAGCGGCTGGAAAAGGAGTTTTTCGTCTCCCGGGAACATATTGCCCGGGAATTCAAACGCCAGACCGGGCAGACGGTGCACCGCTATATCGTAAAGGCGCGGTTAGACCGCTGCTGCACCCTCATCGAGCAGGGGCTGCCCATCACCGAGGTGTACAAGACCAGCGGCTTTGGCGGTTACAACCACTTTTTCCGCGCCTTCAAAAAGGAGTACGGCATGACCCCCAAGGAGTACTTCCACACCACCCGGCAGGACGCCCGGGGATGAATCCGGCAAAAGCGGCGCCGTCTGCGCCTGTGAAAAAAACCGCCCGGGAAGATCCGCAGATCCTCCCGGGCGGCTTGCTTATCCTATTTTTTTCTTTTACTTGCGGTGGGCGAGGCAGTTCAGCGCCATCACAACCAGCACGAGAAAGCCGATGACCAGCAGGATACCGGTCATGCCGATGAGCATCATGGGCAGGGTGGTCATCCAGGAAGAAAGATGAAGCATAAAGGCACCTCTGTTAAAAGCGATGCAATTGCCCGCAGAACTCTGCAAAATGCAAAGAAAGAAGCGTGAAACCGATGGATTTTCAAAAAGTACATGGATGACCCCACCCGGTTCGCATCCGACTTCAGGGTTCGGAACCCGGCATGGTCTGCCAAAGTTTTTTAGGCATAAAAAACGCCGCATCGTACAAAACGATGCGGCAAAAACGAAAGTCTCCTCGGTAGATATTCCTACTGGTTGGGACCCGCGCACTAAGCAACAGCGACGAGTTGCGTTAGCTGATTTTTCCGCAGCCCCTTGGCGGGGCTTTGAAAAATCAGAACGCGGCCCCAACAGCTCCTCCCTGTTTCAGCCACTGGCTGCGGTCGTCGCCGTTGCACTGGGCTGGTTGCTTGCCCTGCCTGCGGCAGGGCCGCGCTGTTCGAATCCCTCTAGGTCCCAAAGCCAGCGTGTGACCTATGCACATGCAAAAGAAAAGCAGCAGCGTTAAAATTACGCTGCTGCTAAAAGTGGACCTAGAGGGATTCGAACCCTTGACCTCTCGGATGCGAACCGAACTCTCTCCCAGCAATATCGCTTTTGTGCACACCTCATGCACTGCGAGAAAAGAAAAATCAACGTATATATGCGTGCTGCCGGGTACACCGATGTGGAGCGCGGCGAGCGTGGCAGCACCGAAGAACACCTGACCGTCACTCAGTTCAAAGTTCAGCGAGAGCAGGAGCGACTAGATACCCTGACCGCCCAAGCCGACCAGCAGAAGCAGTCGCTTGCCAAAACCAGTCAGACCCTCTCCAAAAAGGAGAAGGAACTTGCC
>ERZ1027094.735-NODE-735-length-16425-cov-7.811240_pt1 | contig 16425 bp, 11 predicted proteins | sample MGYA00519410_ERZ1027094 | MGnify/ENA primary metagenome ERZ1027094 (study PRJEB26926, sample SAMN06164647) | human gut metagenome | biome: ENVO:00009003; feature: ENVO:2100002; material: ENVO:00002003 | host: Homo sapiens | place: USA | collected 2012 ...
GGCATACGAGGTGCAGCGTAGTCTCGTGGGCTCGGAGATGTGTATAAGAGACAGTAAAAAGGGTGTGTCATGACACACCCTCTTGTGAAACCATAAAAAGGATTTTCAGCCACAATGGAAATAAGTATTGACCAGCTTCAACATCTCTTCCGGATTATTCTCTAGGTCCTTGCGTAAAGAAGCGTCATCATAAGATTCCAGTTTATGGATGATGCCGTCTATCATACTCGGACTAAATACGTTATATTTTTCAAAAACAGCACGCTGTTGTCTTAAACGGGCGGCTGAGGCTGCGCAACTGTCTGGGAGTTGATCCAATGTCTTTAGGCGATCTTGATTCTCTTCCTTATGAATATTCACGTTTACATAAGTCTTCTCAGCGATCTCCAAAGCATCGTCGATCTCAAAACCATGGCGGCACGCAACTGCCAATCCTGCCAATAATTGGTATAAATCAGCGGAGCCATCCGGTGAGCGCATCTCGACCGTTTGCTTTTGGCTCGTATCATAATGGCTGGCAGGTTCCAATGGGTTCGCCAAAGCACACATGTCCGTTTTTGCGGCCCAACCTAGCGGAACACGGACTAAAACTGAACGATTCCGATCTCCCCAACAAATATTCGTAGGTGCTTCTTGGTGTGGAACCAAGCGGAAATATGAGGTTGGGTTCGTATTTCCAAAAGCCGTAATAGAGGAAGCTAAGCACATCATTCCAGCGATAGCCTTACGGGCGGTTTCGGATAAGATACCATTCGCTAACATCTGATTCTTGCCATCTTTCATGATACGCATATGGACATGCAGACCGGAACCTGCTTTTCCCACCGTAATTTTCGGAGCGAAAGTGATGTTATATCCATATTCATGCGCTAGATTGCGGATCGCCCATTTTGCGATCATCAATTGATCCGCTGCATTTTCCGCAGGACATGGTAAGAACTCGATCTCATTCTGCTCATAGATCAAACCATTTAACGTAAAGTTACCAACTTCCGAATGACCATATTTAATTTGTCCCCCGGCTTGCGCTATACAGTGCATGCACTCCGTCCGGAACTCATTGAACTTAGCGTAAGGAGCGGATTCATGATAACCTTTTTGGTCGGTAGCAGGGAAAACGCCTTCATCCGGTGCGATTACGTAATATTCTAATTCACCCATTGCCTCAAATTCCATTCCCGTCACCTCATGAAAAGCCTTACAAGCTTTATGCAAGGTATATTCCGGGGAACTTTCTAAGGGTTCTCCATCCTTATTGAAGAATGAGCAAAGCATGGTAAGCGTAGGTAATTCCGCAAACGGATCCTCGAAAGCCGTACGGAAACGGGGCACCACATACAGGTCACTACTTCCCGCCTCGATAAACGAGAAAAGACTAGAGCCATCCACACGCTCACCGCAAGTCAAGATCGCATCCAGATAGGCCGCATTGTTGATTACAAAGTTTAGTGTTTTCAAACGTCCGTCGCCCGCGGGATACATAAAATTAACCATCTGGATATCTTTCTCATAGATATAACGGATAATGTCCTCTTTCGTAAACTCGGACGCTGGCTTTTGTAAAAACTCCACTAATACGTTGGGAGTCATTTCTAGTTCTTTGTTCATGTCTTATATTGATTATGTTTATAGTGTAGAGAAAAACTTTCCTTTGGAACTGCTAACCGGAATCAAGCTAGAGATCGCTTCAGCAACCTCTATAGGTCGGTCAGACTCTATGATGTCCACGCCTTGACGGATGATCATACGGTATGCTTCAGCACGACTTTCGGGTGTGGATAGTTTATCGTCGGAAGGAGCGGTAGATATCATGCACATGACACCTCTTTCATGTAACATATCGATCACCTCACGGACTTCGGGGGTAATCTTAGGTCCTACGTAAGCCATGATATGATTCCAAGGTATACCGTTATCCTCATAGTCTTGAACCGCCTCTTTCGTTTTCACGAAAGCCTCAAACATGAAATTCGGATTTTTCTCGTAAAAGAAACGAGCCGAGGCACCATCATGAACCGTAATCATTACATAAGGTTCCGCTTGCATATCGGTAATCAGCTGAGCAGTGCGCTCCATCGGAACATCCTTCTTATCAAGGATTAGGATTGTTTTTCCACGGGCCCAACGAATCGCTTCCTCTAAAGTCGGGATACGATAGTTTGTGATATTTCCTTCGGGATCCTTCAAACGGAAATTTTGCAATTCTTCCCAAGTGTAATCAGAAACTTTCCCGGTCCCATTACTGGTACGCTCCAGTGTATCATCGTGGAAAAGGACGATAACACTATCTTTGGTTAACCTCGGATCTATCTCGAACGTGGCAGGAGTATAAGAGAGGGTATTTTCAAAGGTTTCCATACTGTTCTCAGGATAGCCTTTTCCCCGTCCACCTCGGTGTCCGCTAATTAAAGGAATTCGGTCATCGGCATATTGGTAGAAAGATATCAAATCATCTACATTTGATATCTGTAGCGTATTCATTCCGTTGTATTCAAGCTCCTCCTTTGGCGTGTTCAATACGCAAGAACCACAAAGCAGGGCCAGCATTAAAAATCTGGCGGATAAATTGAGTTTCATTTCACGATCGTATTTTAGGTGAATGATTCTTTCTATCCGCCAAACTTACACAAAATAAATGATTTTACAGAGTTAGCACCTTAATATTCGTCAACTTTCTGGTCTACACGGAACTTATCCAAACGTGCTTGCAGGCGAGTTTGGATATCAGCATATTCCGGATTATCGTATAAATTATTCAGCTCATTCGGATCACTTTGCAAATCGTAAAGCTCATTGCAATTAATCGCGTCATTATGTTCATTCTTCTCTCCATAGAAATGAATCAATTTATAACGACTGTCACGTACGCCATCGTGGCGACGTACCATATGGATCGCAGGATAATCATAATAATGATAATATAGATACTCACGCCAATCTCTTGGTGTCTCGCCTCCAAACAAGGGGACTAAAGAAGTTCCTACCATATAATCAGGTTTCTCGATACCGGCTATATCCAGATAAGTCGGGGCATAGTCAATGTTCTGTACTAAGGCCGTACATTCACTTCCCGCCTTGATTTTAGCAGGATAACGGATAATCAACGGCGTACGGAAAGATTCCTCATACATGAAACGTTTGTCGAACCAGCCATGTTCACCCATGTAAAAACCTTGATCCGAGGTATAAACGATCACGGTATTATCCATAAGCCCTTCTTTTTCCAAATAGGCGATCAAACGCCCCACTTCATCATCAATAGATTTGATGCAACGTACGTAATCCTTGATATAACGTTGATATTTCCATTTAACCAAATCCTCGCCTTTCAGGTTCTCGTTAATGAATTTTTCGTTGCGGGGCTTATAAGAAGCGATCCAAGCCTCCCGTTGTTCCGGGGTCATACGATCCAAAGAGGCCTGCCAACCATCAATATTCCATTCCTTTTTATAAGCCTCCTTATCTTTAAGCTCATCTACCTTCAAATCATAAACCAAAGTCATATTTTTGTCTATACTCATCTCTTGTGTACGTGCGGCATCGCAACGAGTGGCATAATTATCATTGAAAGTATCTGGATATGGGAACTCTACATCCTCATATAAATCCATATATTTCGTATCCGGCATCCAGTTACGATGTGGAGCCTTATGATGAACCAGCAGGCAGAAAGGCTTATCCTTATCCCTCTCTTCCAAAAACTCGATAGCGTGATCGGTCGTAAGGGTCGTCGCATATCCCTCTTCTTTTACATACTTGCCATTCGATTCTTTGCTTTTAAACTCCGGATTATAATAATCTCCCTGATCCCATAACACATGATAATAATCAAAACCTTTCGGCTCACATTGCATATGCCATTTACCGACAACACCTGTCTGATAACCGTGCTGTTGTAAGATTTCAGAGAAGAATACTTTTGTCGTATCAATACCTTTTCCTAACTGTCTTTGTCCGTTTTGGTGACTGTAAAGACCGGTCATCAAACAAGCACGGCTAGGAGTAGACAGAGAATTCTCTACGAAAGCTTGCCGGAACAACATTCCTTCTGCAGCCAAACGATCTAAATTTGGTGTTGGTGCCAATTTACCTAGCGCATGTCCATAAGCGCTAATAGTTTGATACGAATGATCATCCGTCATGATATGGATGATATTAAGCGGCTTCTCTGCCACTTCTTTTTGCCCTGTTCCGCATGCGGAGAATAAAAGGGCAGGGGCTAATATAGCTCCATAATTAATAGTATTTTTCATATATAATTATTTTATGTAACCTACTTCCCGACGATTCAAACCTATTTGTCCCGTGAGATCATCTCCCAGATCCAACCGAGCCTCTTCTGCTATAGATTGTAATAGACGAACCACCTCCGGATATTGATCTTTCACATCATATCTTTCTCCCGGATCTCTACGCAAATCATATAGAGATAAATCGATATGTTCTCTCCCGATTTTCCCGGGATACCCATCGACTCCTGCCTCTAAATAAGTGGCATGTTCATGAGGGAATACCAATTTAAATCGATCGTTCCGAATGGCCTCCAGATTATTCTCCCCATAATAATAGAGCAGATATTTTCTAGGAGACTCAACATTCATGCTATATAACAATTTTTCGATATTGACCCCATCAATTTTTTTCTTAGGAAGTTCTGCTCCCGTTAACGATGCTAATGTAGGAAGTATATCAATCGTACTGGCTAATTGATTGCAAACAGTACCTCTAGGAATCACTCCTTTCCAACACATGATACAAGGAACGCGTTGTCCTCCCTCAAACGTGGTAGCTTTCGCTTCTCTCAAACCTCCGGTACTCCCGGCATGATTTCCAAAACTAAACCAAGGCCCATTATCCGACGTAAAGATAATCAAAGTATTTTCATCTAGGTTTAATTCCTCTATTGTTTCTAGAACTTGTTGGACACTCCAATCTACCTCAAGCATGACATCCCCATATAAACCTTGTTTACTCTTTCCTTTAAATTTGTTGGATACAGCAAGCGGAACATGTGGCATCGAGTGAGCAAAGTAAAGAAAAAATGGTTGTTCACGATTCTTTTTGATAAACTGGATCGCCCGTTCCGTATATAATGTAGTAAGCTCGGCTTGATCATCCAATGTCCACAATTCTCTTATTTTTTCATTTCCGTCGATTAATGGTAATGCCGGATGCCGTAATTTGTTTGGTAAATTAGATGCTGGAGTCACTCTATTCCCGTCATAATCTACTGGCCACATATCATTGGAATAAGGCAACCCAAGATACTCATCAAATCCTTGTTGCAAAGGCAAAAATGGATAAAGGTGACCTAAATGCCATTTACCGACCATTCCACAAGAATAACCTCTAGTTTTTAACATTTCCGGAAGAGTTTCCTCATTAGGGGCCACTCCTATACGGCCTTGAGGCATCAATGCCCCCGAAATCCCCACTCGATTTGGATAACACCCTGTAATTAATCCGGCTCTCGATGCGCTACTTATAGGTTGGGCTGCATAAAAGTGGGTAAAAAACATTCCTTCAGAGGCCAGTCGGTCAATAGTAGGCGTGTTATATCCAGAAGCACCGGTGACTGTTAAATCGCCATATCCCATATCATCCATAAAAAAGATCACGATATTAGGAAGTTTGTCCCGGGCTTGTATAATAACCGGGGTAACAGTTGCTACCCCAGTTATAAATAACAATTTTCTAATATCCCGCATTTTGTACTAAATTAGGATTCAAGTCTATCTCGGATTGAGGGATCGGCATAAGGATCATGTGCTCCTTGATATTTTGCGCAATCTCAGTTTTATTAGCTTCCGCTACTTTTGCTTCATATGCACTATGCTCTTTCATTCGTTGAATAAATGTACCGGTACGTACTAAATCGAACCAACGATGTCCTTCGTGAGGGAATTCCAGCCGTCGTTCATTTAATATAGCTGTACGAAACTCATCCTTCGACATAGGTTTAAAGTTTCCAGAATCATCACCAAAAGCACGTTCCCGTATCCTGTTTAACATAGCGAGAGCCTTTGTAGATTCGCCCACTTCATTTAATGCCTCTGCATACATTAATATAGCGTCCGCATACCTGATAATGTGCATATTTACATCGCAACGGTCACCCGTTTCAAGCCCTTCAACCCAGAACTTACCGCTAAGAGGTATACTTGATTTCAATATTTCACCGGTTTTAAGATGAGCGAACTCTGTTTTAAAATTAGTCTTTTTTCTCAAATCTCGATTATCAAACTGGTCATACAATTCTTGTGTCGGGATATCAGCCTCATTGAGGGCAGAGATTCCTAAGCTCCCCGGAATGGAATATTTCGGACCAGCAAGCGCCATTTCACCATTATGTTGAAACGGAGGTTCTTTATACTCAATATAAAGTACAGCCTCAATACCAGCCTCTGTATCTCGAAGCCAGTTCGCATGGTAATCTTTGTGTAAACCGAAACCGTATTCAGATTCATGCTCGACTACCTCCGCCAATTTATCTTTCGCCTTTTGGAAATCCCCTTTAGTCAAATAGACTTTACCGAACAAAATTTTAGCGGCTCCTTTGTTGATACGGCCCTCATCGGAAGCCGAATATTCAGATCTTAAAGGAAGATGTTCTTCCGCAAATGTAAGATCTTCTATAATCTGATCATAAATCAGTTCTTTAGAATCACGTGGTCCTTTTGAATCTTCTACGGTTTTCAAGTCTAAGATTAGAGGAACATCTCCGAAGAAACGAACGAGGTTGAAATAGTATAGAGCACGAAGTGTACGAGCCTCAGCGATCAATCGGTTCTTTTTACTTTCATTCATTTTGATCTCCGGAATCTTAACAATCGCCGTATTTGCCCTAGAAATACCGGAATAACAATTTTTCCACATATCTTTTACAAATGTATTCTGAGAGTTAAATCGCAGAAACTCCAAGTCTTGTAAGTTTGCGTTCGGCATACCTAAACCATTTTTCATCATATCGGTAGGTAGCTCTGCCATCATATACATCAAACGGTTATATAAGCTGTTTAATTGCTGATAAGTAGCATCTACCGCTGCCTGTGCGTCTTTCTCGCTTGTATAAAAATTATCCACGACCAAACGGTCCACGGGATTCTCGTCAAGGAAAGAACAACTGTTGATTCCACAAGAGAAACAGAAAGCTGAAAATATATATATGAACGATTTTTTCATTTTGAGTCGATTTAAAAGTTATTTAATATCCAATTTAATGCCAAACATAAAGGTACGGGCTTGCGGATAACCGCCAAAGTCCTCTCCTGCCTCTAAAGTTGAAGCGCCTCGATAGCTCACTTCCGGATCATAGCCTCTGTATTTAGTCCAAGTCAATAAGTTTTGTCCGGTTACATACAATCGCAGACCTCCGATATGTTTCCAATTCAATTTCGGGAAACTATAAGACAATGAGACAGTTTTTAATTTCAAGAAAGAACCGTCTTCAATGAACCGATCACTTACGATATTATTCCGATTCGTTGTCGCTTTTTGGTATTCATTACTTGGATTCGTAGGTGTCCAACGGTTCACGAGATCCTGATATACATTTTGTCCACCAGTCGGCGACTCAAGCTCCATTGCGTTATAATTGAAAATCTTATTCCCATATGAGTATTGTAAGAATACGTTCAACTCAAATCCTTTATAAGCAAACGTGTTGGTCATACCTCCAAAGAATTTCGGATTTGCGTCTCCCAATATCTCCCGATCGTTTGTGGCATCAATCTTACCGTCTCCATTCAAGTCCTTATAACGACGGAGTCCGACACCGATAGGCGAGGGTGAAGAAGTTTGTTGAGCACATTCTGCTTCATTTTGGAAAATGCCGTCAAAACGATAGCCATAAAATACTCCAATTGTTTGACCAACGATCAAGCGACGGATATCACTCGTCTTTAAATGATCGTCGTATGTACCTACATCTTTATACGTTTCCCCACCCAACTCTAATACTTTATTCCGGTTGAATGAAATGTTAAAGGCTGTTGTCCATGAGAATGCCCCGCTTAAGTTGTCACTCTCAATAGAAAGCTCGTAACCTTTATTTTGGACACTACCAATATTTTTCAACATAGAATCATAACCGGAGGCGCTAGGAATCGCTACATTATATAATAAGTCCGTTGTTTTTTTATAATAATAGTCGGCCGTTAAACGTAAGCGATTATTAAATAGCCCAAGATCAAAACCAATATCAAATTGCCCAGTTTTTTCCCATTTCAAGTCAGGATTAGGTATCCTGTTCGGATAAAATCCAGAAACCAATTGATTTCCGATTGTCCAACTATTACTTCCCAATGTAGCCAAGGATTCGTAAACTCCGATTTCTGTATTTCCAGTGAAGCCATAACTGGTACGTAACTTTAAATTATTAATGACAGCTTTAACCGGTTCCATAAAACCTTCCTCAGAGATACGCCATGCCACAGAACCCGAAGGGAAAAATCCATACTTATTGTTGCCACCAAAACGAGAAGAACCATCCACACGTCCGTTAACAGAGAATAAATACCGGTCATATAACGAATAATTAATACGTGCCAAATAAGACATAAGGCTCCATTGAGTAGCAGAAGATTCCGGTTTATCATAAATAGATCCGGCTCCTAGGTTATTATACTTCATGACATCGTTCACGAAATTAGAAGATGCTCCCGTTACGGATTCCACATTATTTCTTTGAATGGTAAAGCCTCCTAAAATATTCAAGGAATGAATATCCTTGAATGTCTTATTCCAAGTAAGTATATTCTCGTTCAGCCAGTTAATAGAACGGTTTACACCGACTTTCGCAGATGCGATACCTAACGATTGGTAGATATTTGACGGAGTATATTTATTTTGCTTCAAATACATAATATCCATCCCCAAAGATACTTTAAGCTTTAAGTCTTTTAAGAATTCCCATTCCGCATAAACATCACCTAACACACGTGTAGTCGCATTATTGTATATTTCTTCTTTTGCGGTAGCTACCGGATTCGGGATTAATAACCCGGGGTCGTTAGTTGGCGTATACTCACCCGTCTCTTCATTCGCATAGACAGACTGGATGGGATTCATTTTCAAAGCGCCGTTCACGACTCCGTCACGTCCACCGACATCTGTTGCTGATGTTCTACTGATCGTGTGGGTACCAGACATATGAGTGCCGACTTTCAGTGTATTGAATATTTGTCTATCAAGATTCAATCGTAATGAGTAACGTTTGAAATCCGAGTTAATAATTACACCCTTTTGATCAAAATACCCCCCTGAGATCGCATATGTTGTTTTGTTATCACCTCCGGAAAACGTCAATTGATAACTTTGAATCATAGCTGGACGGAATATTTCATCTTGCCAATTTGTTCCATTACCCAATTTAGCGATTTCGCCTAATTGTGTAGTGTTATAGGGCGCATCCAATCCATCGTTCGTATAGGCCTCATTAACCAATGCCGCATATTCTTGCGCATTCATGACATCAATTGTCTTCGCTACATTTTGTACACCAAAACTAGATTCAAAAGTTATTATATCACGTCCCTTCTTACCACTCTTCGTCGTAATAAGTACAACACCATTAGCGGCACGTGCTCCATAAATGGCTGTTGCGGAAGCATCTTTTAGAATCTCGATAGATTCAATATCAGAAGGGTTTACCGTAGATAATCCACTGATTTGTGTATTACCACCCGTCGAGCCGAAACCTGTCCCACTATATACGGGAAAACCATCGATTACATAAAGCGGCTCATTTCCTCCTTGTAAAGAGCTACTACCACGTACACGGATAGACGCTACCGCTCCGGGCATACCCGAAGTTTGCGTAACTTGTACACCGGAAGCCCGGCCTACTAATCCTTGGTCGATAGAAGTCATAGGAGTTTGTTGTATCTCTGTTGTTTTTACAGAGGAAACAGCTCCTGTCAGATTACTTTTTTTCACAGAACCGTAGCCGATAACTACAACTTCATCAATTGTCTTCGAGTCTTCTATCATCATGATAGAAAGATTGTTTTGATTTTTAACCGCCACTTCTTTAGGAGTATAGCCGATATAGGATACAAGTAAAGTAGCTTGATCGGGTACCTCTAATGTGAAATTGCCATCCATGTCAGTAATTGTACCAGTTGTAGAGCCTTTTACTACTACGTTCGCTCCAATGATAGGTTCATTCTTCTCATCTGTCACTTTTCCGGTTATTTTTTTATTATTCGTAATCATAGGATGAGAAGCTTTCTCATTTGTTTTGTAAATAACAATATGCTTTTCGTTAATGGTATAAGCCAGTCCTTGAGTGGCTAGTAGCCTATCTAATACATTTGCGATATTCTGATTATTGATATTTACAGAAACCTTACGGCCTAGATTAATCTCATCGTTTCTATACCAAAACGAATACTCACTCTGTTGCTTGATCGCCTCAAGAGCTTGTTCCAACGTGGCATCTTCCAAATGAAGAGAAATCTCGTTGACCTGCGAATAACTTACGGTAGCCGATGCGCAGAAAATAGTCAACATACATAGTACTAGGGATAATCTCATAATATTAACGATTTTATGGAAGTGAGAAATCGGCGAATAACGCCTAATATTTAATTTAAAATGCATATCTTCGTATTGATTTTAGGTTTGTAATTGTGTCGCTATAATTCGAACTAAGATCATTCTCTCAAAACGGAAGATGTTGGTAGCATTTTCCGTTTTTTGTTATTTTCATGTCGTGTCTTTCATACTCGTATCATTTTTATAAGATTAATACTCAATTGTTTTATTTCTCATAGATGCATATACTGTCACCTCGCATGGTGTAGTCCGTTCGTTTATCTGCGGTAATAATCCGAAGTATTTGCTCTAAGTTTTCACCCCGCACGAAATCACCTGAAAAAACGGTTCTTTGAAGTTTTGCCGGTTCAACCGATATATGTACATTGAACCGACGTTCTAGTTGCTTGGCTATCTCTAGGAAGGTTACACTTTTAAAGTAGAACTTACCTTCTTTCCATGATGTATAGTAGTCTAAATTTACTTCATATTTCGAAAAAGACTGTTTCATCTTATTGAAAAGAGCTTGTTGGCCCGGAGAAATGTACATCATGTCGTGATGTCCTCCTAGTCCGACACCTACTTTTCCTTCAGTAAGAGTGACCTCTATATGGTCATCTTCTTTATAGGCTTTCACGTTAAACTTAGTTCCAAGTACCTTCACCTTCACGTTTTCCGCACTTACGATAAATGGGTGGTCCTTATCATGTGATACTTCGAAGAAAGCTTCCCCGTTCACTTTCACTTCTCTTTGGCTTGAGACAAAAGCGGCCGGATAGCTAAGGGTAGTACCTGCGTTCAAAATCACTCGTGTTCCATCAGATAAAACAATCGATGATCTCATGCCCATCGGGTTTGCCATCTCGACCATTTGGCTGTTTTGGTTCTTATAGCCTTCATGATATGAGATATAATTAGAGACTCCCAGTAAAAGAGCGATAGAGGCGGCGATAGCGGATGCTTTCAACCAAAATCTTTTACGTAGATTACGATGGATACGACGGTTCACCTCAAGGAAAATATCCTCTTTCATCTCATCACCCATTTGCTTTATGACCTCTTTTCTTGTTTCCATATTTTGTCTTTCTTATGATGAGGAGTAAGGGTATGCTAAATTCGTTTAAAGGGATTGGCTATTTTTTTCGAAAAAAATAATGAGGAAGTTATAAATGGAGGCTTTTTCCCATGAGATCATTATCTTTGTACGAAACAATCCCGCAAAATATGGACGAGAAAGTGCTCGAGAAATTGAAAATCTTGGCCGAGTCGGCAAAATATGACGTATCCTGCGCTTCCAGCGGAACCTCCCGTTCGCATAAGAGCGGGGCTATAGGAAGTGCCGCGGGATGGGGCATTTGCCATAGTTTCGCTGAGGACGGACGGTGCATCTCGCTTTTAAAGATCATGCTGACGAATTATTGTATGTATGATTGCGCCTACTGCATCAACCGGCGAAGTAATGATTTGCCGAGGGCTACACTCTCCGTTACCGAGTTGGTGAATCTTACGATCGAGTTTTACCGGCGTAATTACATTGAAGGATTGTTTTTAAGCTCCGGCGTGGTCCGAAACCCGGATTACACGATGGAACGGTTGGTGAGAGCCATCAAGGATTTGCGCCTCGTACATCACTTCAATGGATACATACATATGAAGAGTATCCCCGGAGCCAGCAAAGAATTGGTAAATGAGGCTGGGCTTTACGCCGATCGTTTAAGCGTGAATATAGAGATCCCGAATGAGGCGAGCTTGCGGACTCTAGCTCCGGAAAAGGATTTTAAAAGCGTATTTGCTCCTATGCGTTATATCCAACAAGGTGTATTACAAAGCGCCGAGGAACGCAAGCGTTTCCGGTATGCCCCACGATTCGCTCCCGCCGGGCAAAGCACGCAGATGATCGTTGGCGCTACGGCGGATACCGACAAGGATATACTTCGTCTATCATCGGCCTTATATCAGAGACCTACGATGAAGCGTGTTTACTATTCGGGATTCATTCCGGTAAATGCGTATGATAACCGTCTTCCGGCACTTACCACGCCTCCGCTGGTCCGTGAGAATCGTTTATATCAAGCGGATTGGTTATTGCGTTTTTATCAATTCAAGGTAGATGAGATTGTCAATGACGCATATCCGGATCTGGATCTAGACGTGGACCCGAAGTTGGCTTGGGCCCTGCGGCATCCGGAAGTCTTCCCGGTAGATATCAATAAAGCGGATTACGAGATGCTTCTTCGGGTTCCGGGAATTGGCGTGAAATCGGCAAAGATCATAATCGTTTCCCGGCGTTACGCAAATCTCGGTTCAGAGCAGTTGAAGAAAATAGGAGTGGTCATGAAAAAGGCTAGCTATTTTATTACTTGCCGGGAACTCCCGACGCAGACCGTGAATGAGGTCAGCCCTGAAACCGTCCGGCAACTATTGACGAGAAAGAGCGGAAAGAAAGTAGACGATCGGCAGCTTATACTGCCTTTTATAGATTAACGCCTGTTTTATAAGAAGGATTGATAATGATTATATTTGTTTACGACAAGACTTTTGAGGGATTGCTTACCGCTGTATTCGATGCCTATTCCCGTCGAACTTTTCCGGATTTGTTAGTAACCGAGGGTGAGCCATTTCCATTGTTCTATGATGAGGCGATCCGGATTTATACGGACGACCGGAAAGCAGAACGGGTATGGAAAGGGCTTGAGAAGAAGATCTCCAAGTCTTCTCTTTCCGGGCTGACGGTAACTTGGTTGTCGGAATTACCGGAAGTAGACCTGTTGTTATTCAGATATATCCGCAAAGCGATCGACGCTCCAGCCACGATCGAGTTCAATCTTGGTGACCCGGACATATTGGAAACGGCCAAGATCTGGAAGAAAGTAAACAACGAACGCTTGCGAGTGATGCAATTCTTTCGTTTCCAAAAAGCGGTGGATGGAACTTACTTTGCCGCCATCGCACCTATATATAACGTATTACCTTTGGTATTACCTTATGCGCAAGACCGTTTCGCTGATCAGCAATGGCTCATTTACGACTTAAAAAGAGAGTATGGATATTATTATGATCTTAACGATACGATAGAAGTCCGTTTCGAAGAGAAAGATTCACATTTATTGACCGGATTGCTCAGTGAGGATATCATGGATAAGGATGAGAAACTTTTTCAAAGTATGTGGAAAGAGTATTTTAAGTCTATCGCTATCAAGGAGCGTTTAAACCCACGGCTTCATCGCCAACATATGCCGGCTCGTTTTTGGAAATATATGCCGGAGAAGAGATAATAGTATAATTGCTATTAATCAGGCTCACCCGGTATTTATTGGGGACAGACTTAATTCAAAGGGATAAGACAAGAATCGCAGATGTCAGCTTAATGCGATGAATGGTATCTTTTTGATTGAAATACCTTCTTTTTCACGACACGGCTCTCTGGCTATAAAAGCCAACGAGCGTAAACGGGGAGCGCGAACAAGCTGCCACCACCGCTTTTTAACACGATAAGCGTCGCTTTTTAACGAATATATACGTATTAACCTATACATATGGCTGTATCAACTCACACATATAGCAGTGTCAACCCACACATACAGTTGTGATTTGTGGGTGTAACTATTTATTAGTACCTTTGTGGCGTAGTTACGAGGGTAGCAATTCCGCTATCTTTTGCTGACCGTTACAGTGATTATGGAAAAGAAGAAACGAGCCATAGGATATATTCGTGTTTCCACGACAGCGCAAGATGCTGCACGGCAGCGTTTGCAGATTGAGGAATTTTGCAAGGATAATGGCTACAATCTGAATGATGTCCTTAAAGACGAGGGCATAAGTGGGGCTGTCAAGAACAGACCAAGTTACCTAAAACTCCTAACTTTGACAGCTGATGATGCAGATGTGGTCGTTGTCAGTGAATTGAGCCGTTTATCAAGAGAGGCAGAAATTTTGTCGGTAATGAATGATGTGAACAGTCTGTTACAGAATGGGTTGGATGTGATATTCATTGACACCAAAGCACATTATAAAGGTGGTAAGGTATTAGACCTTGTGGATATTATGAGGATAGCTATTGCCGCAGAATATGCGAGGGCTGAACGCTTGAAGATAACCGAGCGTATGAGAAGTGGTAAAGTGCGCTGTTTTCTCCAATCGGAGGAATTGATGTGCAAAGGCAGTGTCGTGCCTTTCGGTTATTCGGCTGTACCTAATCCGAACTATGTCAAAGGGAAAACGCCCAAATCCATATTGGTGCGCAATGAGAATGCTCCCATTGTTCAAGAGATATATCAGATGTGCATTGACGGTTTGACTGCAAAAGAAATTCAGTATGAAATGATTTCACGTGGGATAAAGACAGTAAAAGGCAATGATTTCTTTTCAGAGAACATCTACCGCATATTGCATAATCCATGCTACAAGGGTTTATGGCGTATTGTTCCAAACCGTGACGGCAAGAACAAGACAGAGCAGGCAAGGCGAGAGCCGATAGAACGTAAGGGTGATGCGTTGGTTACGGAAGAAGTGTGGGATAAGGTGCAAGCTATTCTTAATCAGAATCGGATTATAGATGTTCCGAACAATGGCGTGAACTACAATGCTTTGCGGTATATCTTGAAATGTCCGTGTGGGAAAAATATGTATATCGTCAGACAGACGGGTACGGGTTTGCGTTATTATCGTTGTGCCGTCAAAAAGAACAAATATGATGAAACCGTTTGTGCCAATGGTGGTGTCAATGCCGATATTGCGTTAAAGACAATATGGGTAATCGTAAAGACTGCCATTGCCAAAGATGAGTTCATAGAAATGAGCAATGAGAAAATAGCCAAGATAGTCCGAGAAATAGATAACCTCACAAGTAAAATCCAATCACTCAATGCTGACATATCCACTGCAAAATCGGAGCAGGCGTCCATTTTGGAGAGTATTAAGATATTGACTAATCCAGCCCTGCTTCTTCATCAGCAACAGCAATATGAGAACAAGGAGAAGTTTATTTCAAATGCAGAGGATGAAATAAAACAGCTTAAAGCGGAACGGCATCAAAAAGAGGTCGCAAAAGCGGAATTAGCCAATGATGTTGCCATTGAAACACTTGACAACTTTTCTATTGAGGACAAGGCACGTCTATTCAAAAAGTACCTTGAACGTGTCGTGTATTATTCGGAAACGCAAAGACGAGGCACATTTGTTGTCGATTTCAAGAACGGCACAAGAAGAATAGTCTGCATCCATATTAAGGCAAAATCGGCAGAAGTGGTTGAGTTGCCGCATTCGTTTCTGTTCGATGAGCAAAATCGGTCAATTTTGGTGCCAATTCACCAACGTGTTTCAGATAATAAATTTGAGCTTCCGACAATAAAGAACACTCCCTACACGGCAAAAGAGGTTATGGATATGCTGACACATCAAGAGGAATATTGGATTGAGGGCATTTCAAATCAACCTTATTTTGAATGATTTATGTGTCTATTTTTCAGACGATTTGACTTGTCTTTATTAAGAATGTCAGGAAGAAAAATTGGACGGATAAAAAACGGCACTCATGCTTGTATTGCGCAAATGCCGTTTTTGAAATTTATCGTAACACTATTTATTTGATGTTTACTCTTCAACAATATTTCCGAACTTCCCCCATATTCTATGTTGCAAATAAGCATCTTTGCTTCCAGCTGGAACATATAACGTGACATAGGCGTATGTTGAGAAAGTGTCTTCCGCAACATCAGGAGGTGTTGAGCTTTTTATATGTACTTCTTTTAGTGCAGAGCAGCTATTAAAAGTTGCACTTCCAATCTTCGTGACACTATTTGGAATTTCAATGGAAGCCAAACTTGTACAGCCATTGTATTTACAACCGATTATTACTCAATATTTTATAGATAATAAGTCAGAAATATG
>ERZ1027094.792-NODE-792-length-15386-cov-5.232209_pt1 | contig 15386 bp, 11 predicted proteins | sample MGYA00519410_ERZ1027094 | MGnify/ENA primary metagenome ERZ1027094 (study PRJEB26926, sample SAMN06164647) | human gut metagenome | biome: ENVO:00009003; feature: ENVO:2100002; material: ENVO:00002003 | host: Homo sapiens | place: USA | collected 2012 ...
CGAGATGCAGCGTAGTCTCGTGGGCTCGGAGATGTGTATAAGAGACAGTATTATCATTTTATAAACTTAAACAAGCAATCAAAGCAGTAATATGTGATTTTCTGGCTATTCGCCTGCAAAGAGACGTACTGTATTGGCACTATTATAAAAAACAGTGCTGTAGTGCAAATCCGCACTATAGTCGTCGATACGTATAATACTTGGTCCTAATTTCATGTCTGTCTGGCACCAAATATAAGCAGAAACACCATTATCACTGATCATCGAATGGGGAGATTGAATAGGCGGGACAACATGACCAGTAATAGGAAAGATACGAGTCGTAACTTTATCGGGAATGGCAATTTGAGTATTCCACCAAGATTCATTGCTAATAGTATTGATATCTCCAGTAAATGTACTGCCCAAGTAAACACACTGAACCTTTAAATGGGAATCAAGGCTATTGCGTAAGAATGAACCTCCACGCTCGTAACGATAAGCACAAAGCAAGCTATTATCTGTAGCACGAGGAAAGTCTGTTAATGGTCCACCTCTTGGATCGCCCGTAGCTTTCTTACAACGTAGGGCATAACAAATACCTGTAATAGATTTAATATCTGCGTCAAAAGTTTTTTTAATGCCACCAAACTCAATAGCCTCATGACCACTATTTGAATAATCATTCTTGTAATAAGTCCGAGTATTATTTAGATGGCTACCGAAAATCCCCTCCAATTTCCTATGAGATGGCAGATGATATCCCTTACCCTCGCCTGTGATAAAAAAAAGACCTTCGAAGAGCTTCTTTGTATCCGGGGGGGATATTGCATTATCGCTATTGCAAACAAAATAATTGTAATAACCGCTTTGATTATTATTATGATTTGCAGCCCAGCGAAGATTAACATCAGTTTGTGCTGCTGTAGGAGATAGACCGGGAGGATTAGATGACGAAAAAGAAGTACCGTAAATGGAACCACCTGCAAGGTTATACTCGGCAACATAATCCAAAGGTGTACCTCCTTGAGTGACTCTGACTTTCGTATAAAGTCGGCCGGCCCGTACTTCGAGGTATCCGCGTCTAAAACCTATCCCATTGGTAAGAGCCTGCACAGCAGCCGTACTGTTTGCTGCACCAAAGGCCGCAGAAGTCCGAAGCCATGAATTGGACGCTGTGAGCTCTGCCCCATTTGAATTATAGGCCACGATATTCCATCCGCCAGGGTAACTGGTCCGTACGGAAAACTGATTCTCTGTACTTGCAGCGCCGTGTTTGCCAAACAGCATCATCTCTGCGCGGGTTACAGCCAGAAAATGCCCCGACTCATTGAACGCTATATCTGCGAATTCCTCGTCTATCACAATGGGCGTCACCACGATGTTACGGTTGGTAAAGTTTTCCGGACTGGTTATTGCCTCTTGCATTGTATCAAACCCCGGACCTTTCACTTCTTTTATTGTAAAAATATAACGGTGGTTGCGCAGAATGGGCATGTATTTACCCTTTTCATAAGGAGGTGCACCGCTGCCCTTAATGCCATCCCATGTATAATCCATTCGGTAGTAGAACTCTCTTCCCTGATAGTCAAGAAGCATCACGATACAGGGACGACTGCCACCGGCGGTCGCCGACTGTTCGTTCAGATAATAGGTGATAACATTCGGAGAAGTGGTATTTGCGATTCCCTCAAGCGGGTGTCCGCCACCGACTGCCGGTTGCGGTGCGACAGGTAGTGTGGGAGTCATGTATCCTGACTGTGTAGAAGTAGTATTGTATGTAGCAAGATCTACCCAAACACGTCCGTTGCCCACAGGATTGACGAAGTAAACCTCTCCTGCCGCTGTCGTGGCCCCCGAAGTTATGGGGTTGATAATGTCCACCCGGGCCAGCATACGGATAAGGGGTATTTCCTGCGCAATGGTTTGCGACACACCGGCTTTCAACTCAAAGCCTCCCGCCGGGGCATGCTCACCGTACATGGGGATGTATGTTCCCGTTCCTGCTTGCCCGAACCTGCCCGTGACCTCCACTTGCTTAAGAGCATCATAAGTGGAACCGGCTGCAATGCCTGCCAGTTCTGTTTGGGCATTAGTTATAAGAGCTATACGTTTGTATGTACTCGCAGTAACGGGCACAGAGAAAGTTCTCGTATCCGAAGAGCCCGAGGGTGTGCGCAACGAACTGCCCGGAATATCATATTTCACCTTGACTTTTTCCGTGCCGCCTTCATCGGCAAACATCAGTACGGTAATCTCTGTTATCCCTTTCTCGTCTACACCACGAGTATTCGCCGCCCGGAAATCGGGAATCCTGACAGAAAGTGTCACTTCGGCCGTCTCACCTTTGCCGGACACGGGCGGAACAGGAAGAATGAGTTCGTCTTGCCGGCACGAAAGTACGAGCGGCAGTAATAACAGGACCGACAGCAGGTTGCGGAACGGTATGATGATTGAACTACTTGGCATAATATATTGTTTTATGATTTGCATTTCATGATTGACCGGTGCGTTTTTTACACTCCTCCGGGTTTTACATTCTGATTTTCCCAATTCCTGATCGTTATTTTCGCATGACCGTTTGTAAAGGTAATCTCGATAGGAATGGTTACTTCAATATCTTCCTCCATCGGTATGTGGTAGCGGGCAATAAGCCCTGCCAACGAAATCGGGGGCACGATATGGTTTCCCGTGGTGGGATCGATAATTTCCACCATGCCGGGGGTATCGGCCTTGAAACGGGGGATGTCAGTCGTGGCATTAGCATGGCGGTTGGTGACATCATATGCTACGGCAGGCTGGAATGTCTTGTTCCGGCTTACGGACTGGAGACGCCATGTGCCCGAGGTTTCGTCGAACACCGGTCGCAAGGCTGACTCCATGCCCGTGATGTGTACCACAGGCTGCACGCTCACACCATCAAGGTGAAGACTTACACGGATAGTGCCGGGGCTGAAATTGACAGTATGGTCTCCAGTCTCGTGCTCACTGACCGTAAGTGGCGTGACAGCGAAAAGAAGCCGATCAAGCGTGGGGATGGAAGCGGAAGTCTCCGCATGCGGGTGTGAGGCGGAAAGGTTCCTTATGGTTTCTCCTTCGGAAAAGCTGCCGAGCTTGGTCTGTGCATCCGAAGCATTCGCCCAGAGCACGACAGTGTAGTTTCCCTGCGGCAGATACATCTCAACACCCTGCAAACGGTCAAGTTCACTCTTCTCCAGCGTCTGCATATGCTCAATACTGCCATCGGGACGGTACACACACAGCCTCACCCTCTGAACACGCTCTCCGAAAAGGTCAGCGGCAGAGCCGCGAGGCTTGTAGGTAAATCGTAACAGGGTATCCAGAGGGCAGCCCTCCAGGGACTCCCTGATGCACCCCGACAAGACTAAGGTTAAAATACCGGAAAACATCAGGAAGCGTATAGCTTTATACAATTTCATGCGTAGTATCTTTTAGGTGAATAACTGTGGTTATGACTTTATATGAATATACGTGTTATGATTTAACAGGTTATAGAAATACAGGTCGTGAGGTCAGGGCAAAAGACACCCACGACCTGCTTACATTCCGCCGTGCGAGAGGAACTGGTGAACTAGTAAAATGAGCTAAAAATCTCCTCTACGCAAACGGACTTGTAAAAGAAACAAACAAATACAATATACCTTGATGGTATGACAGTTAGAGATTAGGCTTGACAGGAACGACCGTCCAGGCTTTTACCGTCACCTTCAACCAAACGCTGACAGCACTGGTATTAGGTATTGTGGAAAGGTTGCTCTCGTCAAATGTAAAGTCGGCTTTCGAGATAGTATAAATCTTTCCTTTTTCCAGTTCTACAATATTGCCACTGCCATCTTTGAATCCTCTCACGGTGATAAACTGGTCACCTGTGCCGAAATTCACGCTGCTGCCGGCCTTAGCAGCCAAATTACTCAACTTAAATACGAGCTGGAGTTGCTCGTTCGCGTCAGTACTGTTACCGTTAGGAACAACCTGATATGCCCAACGTTGCCCTGCAGTTGGCGGAATGACTTCCTTTGGGATACCTGTAGCAGCGACGGCAGACTGGTCAAAGAGTTTTCCAGCGTTAGCAGGGGTGTAAAGCCCCTGTCCTTGAGCATAGGCAGCAGGAGTAGCACCATATTGTACTTTCGTTCCCACAACGGTACCGGCCAGGTTGAACTTTTCAAAGAAGTTATTCACATAGATTCCTTCCAGCGTAAAACCATCCACCGCACTGGAGGCCGTAGTCGCCAGACCTTCGATTTCGACACGTGCCACGGCAGGACCGATTTCCACTTCGGCATACTTGTCACCGTCCGTTATTCCAGGGGCATAAGGCAGGGCCGGACTACCGGTAGTCCATGTCTGCAGGGGTTTGTCATCGCCGCTCAACACCACATCCGCAACTGCAGACTGGCTTGTGATTTCCAGTTGTACAGCTTTCAATGCAGCTACGGTTCCACCTGTAGGCAATGAAGTTCCGGCAGGAATATTACCACATACCGTTACAGTGGTAGCCGCCGCGGGTACATCCGTTATTTGGGTACCGGTAGTCAGATTCGCAATCGTGATGGGAGTGGTTGTAGTCGCGTTCACATATTTCAGAATGCTGGTCCCGTCATGGAAGTATACATGCAGATTACTTACCGTAGCAACCGTTCCCGAGGCTACAGGAGGCTCGGTCGATCTCGTCAGCGTCGGCAACTCCAGCTTCATGAATACGCTTCTCGCTTCCCCGTTCTTTACGTCAGGCACTTCGATGTCATCGTTACTGCACGCGGTGAATGCTGCAGCCATAGCAACCATTGTAAACACGCTTAACAAACTTTTTTTCATAATCATTGTAATTAAATTGTTAATAAAAAAATAAACACTAATAAAACACTTGTTAATATTTAATTCGTACTTATACTTTTTTTCCTGTTTTGTTCTTTCTACTTTTTACTATTTCCCTTCCGCTATCCTGTCCAGTTCCATACGGAGCCCGAAGAACTTGGGAATGAGGTCCGACAGTTCCGGATCCAGGGGAATACGCAGGACAAGATTGGGATTCATGCGGCAGGCCGCAAGCATATGTTCCACTGCTAAGTAATCATCGCCCTGCCGGGCGCTTACCACAGCATGCAGGTATTCCTTGCGGGAATCTACGGGTAACTGGTCTAAAAGAGCGGAAGCCTCTTTATGATAACCGAGCTGTGTCAGGCAAAGGGCGGTGTTATAGTCAGGCCGTTTTTCCAATATCGGCAAGGCTTGCCGGTATTGTCGCTCTGAAAGGAGCCGCAAGGCTTCGGCATACTCTTCTCCCTGCGGAGTATATACGGGACCGCTTGCCGCAAGAGAGTCTGTCTCCGCAGAAGCTATGACATATTGGTCCAGAGCGGAACGGTCAACCAGGTCGCTAAGCGAGGCCACAATGAAGAGCAGCGTGTCCGAGGCGGCAGGCCGCCATGTGCTGCGGTCGGTGGCTTCCACGATAGACTCTAGCCGCACACGGAGCTTTTTCATTCCATCGGTGACGGGCAGAGAATATACATAGTTGTAGATATAATCATGTCCGGAAACTGAATCCGAATTCTGGCGGACCATCACGGAGTCGATATAGGGGAAGGGAATCATACGCCGGCGGATTTCATCACGGTTACGGTCATTCATCTCATTTTCGGCAATCCGGTCGTAGAAATAACGGTGGCGGGAGATGTCCATCGAATCGGTGGCGGTGAGGACATAGTTGTGTATGTCGGACAGGCTGCGCCCCCCCCCGTTATAAAGGTCACGGAATTTCGAAGGTACACGATCGGCGGTAAGCTCGCGTTCCAGCCGGTACATCGGCCAAAAGGAGGCCGTACGATGATATTTACGGTCATAGGAGGCCCACAACCCGAGCGTGTCACGACCAGCCACATAGCGCCGTACGCTTTCTTCGATCCGCTTGCGTTCCAGGCGGTGACGGAGTGTCGCACGGTTGGCCTGCGTACGCGTGTTCCAGAAATTCTGGCGTTCAAGGGCAAGGCGTTTCCACTTCTCGTAGGCAAGCTGACGGTCGCGCTCCTTGCCGTAAAGTTCATAGAAGAACCTCTGCCGGCGGGCGATATCCTTATTGATGCCTTTACGGTCAAGATACACACTATCATAAGCCGAAGGATCGACAATTCCATTAAGAAACAGCCTGTACGCCTTATAGTCCGCTTCCTGCATGCGGGTAAAGGAAGAACCGGAAAGCACAACAGGTGGTAGCGGGAAGCCTGAACTGTCAGAGGTGCAGAGCATCGGGGTGAGTGTGACACGCCAGCAACTGTCAATCAGGAGGGAAGGGACATGGATATTGAATTCCAAACGCACGGAACCTTCCCGCATGGTGACCTGCTTGACGACCGTGCGTGCAGCGACGATGTCAACACCGCCCAGGTGTATGGTTTTCCATACGTCATCCGTACTGTCGGAGACCTCTTCGAACTCACCGGGAAGAGTGTCCGAAGAAGTGGTGAACCCCACCTGTTCGGCAAGCACTCCGGAAGGTGCGCTCTCCTCGTGGGGAAGAAAAATATTAGGACGGCCGGACTGCATAAACAGCCGCATAGTCCGCGGTTCGCGGGAAGTGGAACAGGACACGGCCAGTAACACTCCCGCGCAGAAAGCGGCGGCCGTTATGTGGGATTTGAGATACTTATTCATCATTCAACTTTTTATATCTTGTTTCAACAGATAAGATGGTTTCAGAAAAGATAAACCAGATTAACGGCGGTACGTGTGGGTGTCACATAGACACCGGAGCCCTTGCCGGTACGCTTACCGCAGTTCACGCAACGGTAACGTTCCCAGTCGGCCCAGACAACACCGAGACCCAGTTCGAACTCCAGATTCCAGCGACGCGAAAGGGGGCGCACCAGCCCCGCAGAAAGCCCGCCGCCGAAAGCTGTGCCTTCGTAACGGTAGCGATGTCCGAACAGACCACCCGCATTATATATGGAGAACACACCGTGGAGCCCGATAAAACAACCCCTTCCGTAAGTTTCGCGCATCCAATAACGCACACCAGGCTGGACTGTGAAGTTTTTAAGCTTGCCGTCATCCCAAAGACGGAAAGGATTGTACTGTACGGGAAGATGGGCGGACCAATGCGTGGAAAAAGCCATGGAACCCTCCACATTCAGATTCCCCGTACCTAAACCCACCAGATTGGTTCTGACAGAATAAAACTGCGCGGAAACCTTGTCTGAATACACAAGGCAGGCCAAGACACAGGCAAAACATAAAAAGTACTTTTTTCTATTCAAATTCATAATTCAAACTAGGATAACTCAAACTTTAAGTGGATAAACAAAACATGCACCCAAAGTAAACGGATGAAAAGCTGTGTCATCATAATAAGACTGTTCTTATTCTACGTGCAACCTGTAAAAATGAAGTATTTTAATGAACAAGAAACAGTTTTATATTATCACATCTGTTTTGTTTTTCCTGGTTGCAAAAGTAATAACACATAAATCACGAGTTACAAAATGAAACCACAAATCTAACGTCCGCATTGCATAAAACATTATAATACAGAAACATAAAGACTTCGTTCTTCTTATTTTTCTAACACGACGCTAACAGATGATTTACAACCTTAAAAAATATAGGGCAATCAATAAGTTTCTGACAATTGACTGGAATAGTAACAGATATTATAATGAAAGCATCTTCATACTTTCCGGACATACCTCCCAGGAGAATTAAACCTGTTATGGCTTACCTCCATGACAAAACCATTCTACAATTACATCATTCCGGTATTATGGCAAAAACAATCTGAACATATTCTAGATTTAATTACCGGATGATGCATTAGTCATTGGAACCTAGTATAAAGTTGAAATACCTATCCCAGAAGGCTTAAGAATAATTCTTTATTAGCTGTTTCCGTAGATTTAATACGTGATTTGAGCCGTGACTTGCGAGCGTATACATTAGCCACCGTATCCTTCATGAATAAGCTAATTACTTGCGGTGAAAATCCTACAAAAATATAGCATAATAACCTGGTGTCGGAAGCTTTCATAGTTGGAAAATCTTCCTTGAGCTTGTACATGGCATTGTCATGACAAGTGTTTACGATTTTTTCCAGTTCTTGCAGTATGCCATTGTTTTCTGCAAAATCTGTAATTATCTGCTTTACTTCATTAAATATGACTGACTGTTGCGATGTTGTATTTTCACGTTCATAGTAGGTCTTTCCAAGTTTATCGACAATGTCAAAGCGTGAAGCAGCCAATCCTCTTAAATAACTTTCCGTAGTCTGCTGTTTTTTCACGCGTTCAGTAAGAGCCTTGTACTCGGAATTGGCTTTCTCTGTCAATAACAAATAATGGTTGGTACGATCACGTTGCATGCGTAAACGTTGGCGGACGATATACCAGGCAATTCCAATAATAAAAAAGGTAGCGGCTGCTATAGCTATTTCCCAGACAGTCCGGTTTTTCATTCTGTATTGGGCGAATTTTGTTCGCTCTTTAAAATAGTCCCGCTCGACCATACCGGCGGAGAATTGCATGTTTGAGCGCATTATTGAATCGTTCAAGTAGATATAGCGATGTACATTGTCCGTTGCTTTTTCAAAATTTTTAGCCTGCGCTTCGATATGGTATGCAGTGTATTGTAGTTCTGCCATGTCGCAAATATCAGTAGTGTGCGCCTTTGCAAGCTCCAGATAATACCGTGCACTGTCTATATGATTCTTCAAAAGACTTACATCTGTCAATGTGTGATATCCATATACCGTATCCTGTCGGGCGGAAAGTTCGATTCGCTGTAACAGGTCATTGGATATATGCCGTTTGGATATCACATATAGTGATGCAAGATTAGTAAGGCTGACTTCTATCAGATTACTGTTATTATGTTCATCGGCCAAGTCAAGAGCCGCCGAATACAGCCTTATTGCTTTTTCTATATCTTTTGAGTGAAAAGTAGCGGCTGCCATGTCAAGGGTTGCCTTTGTCTCCTCCTGGATATCACCCGATTGGCGGAAATTATTTCTGGCTTCGTGGAAATAATGATATGCCCGGCTGTAGTTCATTTGTTTATAATATACTTCACCGATCTGTCTGTATAAAAGCCCTTTGTAATAAGATTCATCGGTATCTGTCAGTTTCTTTTCTATTTTGAGAAAAAGACGTAATGCTCCCGGTTTATCACCTGTGCGTAATTTAATTCTTCCCCAATAATATAGAGTTTTACACTGGTGACGTAAATCTTTGGGGTAATGTTTATAATATTGCCAAGCCTGGCGGATCAATGAATCGTCAGTAACTTTCATTTGTTTTTTTTCCAAAGCTTCGGAATAGAGCAATGCATATCTGGCCTGTTCAGCCCGGTTGCCTTCTGGTTTGAGTTTTTGTAGTATTGCTAATGCACTATCCGGGTTGTTCTGCATTAGCTTTTCAGCCTCACTAAGGCGAGGGGTCTGTTCCCTGTTATAACAACCTGTAAAATAGAGAATAGCTGATAGTCCAATTATAATTTTATATTTCATATTGCGAATATTAGGAGTAACAAACACATTTCGATGCGGAAAGCTTTTATTAGAAGAAATATAATTATTATTACATTCTTTGTATCTCAACAGAAACCATAAATACTTTTTTTGCATGATTCCCTGCATGATAGTTCTCAATTCCTATATATACCATTTCCAAAAACAGACAATAACCAAAAAGTTATAAAATATGCAGGCTTGGGAGTTTAGTATTCTTCATCTTATTATCAACTTTAATTATGCGCTGCTTTATACCATAATGTATTTTCTTTCAGCACAGTCATAGGATTGTCACTCGGATCGGATGTTGTTATACCGGAAAATGTATTGATAGGAATAATACCTTTGGCCATAGTGTAGAAATTTTTTGTATGGGTTTTATATGGAACAAGATGATTTAGCTGCTCTCTAAATTGGTTTAATAATATAGGATCGTTACAGAGTGAGGTTATATAATCTGCAAAATCATAAAATATTACAGGAGTATAACCATCTAAACGTTGGATTGTTCCCCACAGGGATTTGTCAAAAGAATATTTACTATTGATACTTTTTATGATGGCTGCCATATTCTCCAGTTCTGAACAGTCCGTTACTGCTAATGTCCCACAAGGCATTATTTCATAGGTTGAATAAAAATTGTAAAATTCTTCACATCCCGATTGATAATCGGGATTCCCCAGTAAATATTCCCCAATAGCGGCATAAGGCATTCCGTATGCCATCATCTCACTGGTAGAACCAATCAAATATTTTGTAACATCCTTTAATTCATAGGCAACCTCTATAGATGACATATAACAGTCATCAAATAGAATATATTCCATTTTCATGCCTGCATTAGCAATACCGGAGGCTAGAGATTTTATATCTGTTTGGTATTCGGCGGTCAGTCCTCCAAAATAACGTGTCAATGGAACACCCTGATATTCCCAATGCATTTTCATGTGAGGTGCGGAACGCACTTTCATCTCATAAACAGGAAGCCATCCCATACCGTGACATCCTATAATCATGGTATAAACAGAAGCCGGAGCAAATGCCTTTACATCATTTAAAATTGCTGTTATCCCATCGATTGTCGTAAAAGGCGGAGACTTATATTTTTTAAGTATTTCACGTTTACATCTCCCGTGAGAAGACACAATTTCAAACATCATGGCCTCCGTACTACCGGTAGAAATAAAAACAATTACTTTCTCATTGTTCAGCCCTATTTTCGTTATACATTTTTCCAGGTCAGATATGTTATTATAAAAATAGTTCGTCAAATTTGAGGACCATGGCAAATACATGAATAATGTTTTCCGGTTGGCTTCTATCTTTTGATTTTCCTCCTTCTCGCATGAAGAAAAAAGTAAAATTCCTCCCAATAAAAAGATAATGCTAACCTTTACGTAGATTTTTTTCGTTGTTTTCATCCTGCAAATTGTCCAATAACTCATTATTACTTTTTTATTATAGCCTTCCATTGTAAAATCTCTATTTTATCTTAAATGTGAATTGTAAATAACCATTTCCTGATATTCATAGAATCAAATCCTCTTATAATCTTACAATATTATGACTCATTATCTCACAATATATTGAATATTCTAATAAACAGCATGAATTTAATCGTTTATAACACGAGATGATTTTCTTTTCAATGCCCTATGGCAGTTCTCATTGGAGACACTGCCGAATGGCACTTGTTTCCGTTTCATTCTTGCAAAAAAAGATGAAACGGTTTAACAGGAACAACTGCCTGTTGAAACAATACCGGCACCAATGTCACAACAGGCAGTTTTATGGTTACTTATGGCAGTCCAAACCGATTTTCAAAGCCAAATCGCTCCGGCTTCCACATCCCCTGACTTATAAGTGTAAATTATAAACTCTTCAAGCGCTTCTTTCCATGTAAGATTGAAGGTTCCCATAATTGAATGTATGGCACGATTACTTTTTTCATCAAGCCCGTCTTCTTCCACCCCTTCGGGGTTCGTGTCTTCGTCTACCCCCACAGTCTCTTCACGGCTCCAGAACACCACTACCGGAATGTTTAGGTTGATATCCCATGTACCACGCTGGATCAATATTCCGGAAGGTTTATAGAACGGATCAAAAGTACCTGTTTCCGGATTGCCCTTGGATTTGTAGCCGTGATAAAGACGAATTTTCAGGTCGAATTCCTTACGGTCTTTCAAAAAACGGATAACTCCTTTCAAACCTATCGGGTTACTGTCTCCTGTTATTTCAGCTTCCTTGCTATGTTTGGTCTTGTCCCAGGGGGTAGTGTCCACATAAAGATAATCCACCAATTTCTGCGGTTCATTGTCATCGGCTTCCGGCTGACCGTCAAATGTGGGTTTTACATTTTCAGGCGTGAAGAAATGTTGATGAATATTATCCTGCCCGTTTTCTATAAACTGGCTGTTCATCAAATCTCCTTTGGCGTTATAGTAATAGATGAACATCAAATAAACGGGAGCCGGGGTGTATTTCCCATAAGTATAGTAGTCTCCATTTTTCTGCACGTAGAACTTGCTTTGACTGCCTTCGGCAAGCCTCCAACCCTTGCCGGCTTTCAGCTCATAAGTTATTTCCTGAATACGTTTCATGTGCTTGGCCGGAGATTCCGGATTCTGGTGAGGTCCACCGACTTTCTGTATTTCATTCCAGTCTGCATGCAGGTGACATTCCACAAGACGGATAGTCATTTTGGAAGGATCTTCATGCAATTTATTATCTGTCTCATTTTCAGGAATTACAGGATCTTTACTGCATGAATTGAACAACAACGAAAGAGCTGTTCCTATCAGGAACATCAATGCGATTTTACATACATTTGTTTTCATTTTTTATTTATTTGGTTAATAATAATTGTTATAAATCAAAAACTCCAGTTCACTACACAACGTACATCAGATCCCATGTCATGTGCATAGTAGCGTGAACGGTTAGTGTATTCTTTATATTCTTTGTTCAAGATATTGTCTGCCGCTATCATGAATTGTAGTTTGTATCCGTATTTTACAGGACACTCAAAGCTAGCAGCGAACCCCAAGAGGTGGTATGCCGGAGGGGTATAGGGAATAAGATCCGTATTCGAGTCAAACCGGGTCTGTTTTGCCACGAATCGATGTCTGATACTCAAACGTAATTTGGAATGCGATTTGGTTTCGTGAAGCCATGAGAGGTCATGGCTGAAACGGGAAGAGGGGATATAAGGAAGGTAATTTCCTGTCGTCTGTTCATTTGCCCGTATAAAAGAAGCAATCAGGTGATAATCCCATGAATTTATGGGCATGAAGTGAAAGTCAAAATCCATTCCGCGAAAGAAAGCCGGGGTCTGTTTGTATTGGAATACAGGGTATACCCCCGAAATAACAGTGATGGTTTCTTTCTTCGGTTCATCATAGATATAGCCGCTTATCCATTGCAGGTAACCGTCCATTCGGGCACTGAATACCTTATTGCTGTAACTGATGGAAGATATCCATTTATAGCTCCTTTCGGAGTGCATGGTAGAATCTCCTTTGACAAACATTCCGGATCCGAGTTCATTTCCGTTGCTATATAATTCATACACGTGAGGAGCTCTCCAGGCCAGCCCGAAATTAGTGGTGAGCTTCCATTGGTCAGAGAAATGATGATGACCTCCCAGACTGTATGATACGTTATTGAACTTTCTTGTTCCTCCATAGAGACTTCCTGTCCAGTCATAACCACTGGCACGGGTTTCCTGTCCGTCAAAACGAATACCTGCTTCAATTCCTCCTTTACTGTAATTATACTTCCCGATACCATATATTCCCATCTGTGTCTCCGTATAGTTGGGAATAACGGGAACAATACCTGTTCCTGCCTGACTGTGATTATCAATGAACATAATTTGTCCCCCAACCTCTGTTTGCCATGAATTATAATTCAATTTCCAGCAGAGAGAGTTTTGTAATGAGTTTAAGTGCAGGGAAACAGCTGGAATGTCGGAACCCAGACGCCGGATGCGGTTTTCCTGTCGGTCGTCCTTCTGCCAGGAACTTTGCCAGTAAAGATTTCCTGCGTTCCGCATACTGAACTTCATTTTACCAATGGCTGTCTGATGGGTAACTTTTTGATATGGGTATGCGATACTTCGCGTGAAAGGATCTGTGTACAGGGGACGTCCCAATCGGATACGTTCTGCCAGCAGATCTTCACTTCCCATCTGGGCACTGAACATTACTCCCGTCCGGTTGTAAAAGTGACTGTAGAATCCTTCTATTCTTAAACGTCCACGGTCATAGCCGAGTAAAGCGGAGGTATGATGTTCTCTGGCTCCAGTGTTATTTAGAAGATAGTTTGCGGTGGAACGGTCTCCGGAATTTGAATATGTCCCCTGTACTCGCCAGGCAAGGTCACGGAGAAAAGGGAAAGTGCCTTCCAACTGTCCGGTCAGCACATAACGGTGACCATTACTTCCATAAAGTATGGAAGTCTTTCCTTTCAAGGCCTTCTTCCGGAAGGGTAAGGGAGCCTGTTCCATGACAATAATTCCTCCCAAAGCTTCTGAACCATATCGTACCGCGTCAGAACCTTTTATCACCCGAATGGAAGCGTTTCCGTTCATATCCACTTCAGGAGCATGATCAACTCCCCATTGTTGGCCTGTCTGGCGGGAACCATTGTTTATGATTAATATCCGGTTGCCATACATTCCTTGGATGACAGGTTTGGCAACTGTCGTCCCCGTACTGATGGAACTTACGCCACTGACCTGTTCAAGCAGAGAGGTGAGAGAAGTTCCCAATGCGCGATTGATTGCGAAGGAAGTAAGGTTGTTGCTTACCGTATTCCGAGTCACTCCGGAGCACTCACCGGTAATAATGACTTCTTCCAGAATTTTTATCTCCGGATAAAGATATACTGTTTGAATATTCACCTTTTTGAATGCCTCACTCAAATATATATATTGAGATTTGTAGCCCAAACTCTGTACAAGAACTGTATCCTTGGAATTTGTCTTCCAAGGGATAATGATTCTTCCTCCGGTTGAACTGGCAAGGGGTTGATTCTCCAATAAGATGTAAGCTCCTTCAATCGGACGTCCGGTTTCCTTATCTACAACCAACAGTGTCCTATGTGTATCTGATTGCTGTCGGTATTTCTGTGCATACATCCTTGTAGGAGATATTGCACACAGCCAGACAATGAATAGACACACATATTGGAAATATGCATGAAATGTCATACTTTACGAAAATTGTAATGAAGTTATAAATTGTTTAAGATAACCAAAGGGCACAGCATCCCTCTTTCACATGTCATCTTATAATGCATGCAACCCATGAGAGGGATTGTAATAGTTGGACAGGAGGAGCGCGGAGAGACAATAGGGGAAAAGTAACAGTAATGTCCTTCTCCTTTTGGATAAGATATTCAACGGGGTTCTCTGTCTGAACGCAATTGTACTCAAAGCTCTCGGCTTCGGTAAATGAAGATAAAGTGAACAGGCAGATAGCACATTTATCGGCAGAATCATGATGGGAAGATTGTTGCTCATCATGAGATATACATAAATCTTCTTTGTGAACATGAAAGGCTTTCACAAAGAAGAAAGGCATCATAGTCAGCAACAATAAGCATGCCACTATGGCTCTGTATTTCCGCTTTTTTCTTGCATTATCCATTAGGTTGTAAAGATAGCAGATTGCATAATTGTACGCAATACCTATAAATGATGATTTTACGATCAAGTACGATTAAATATATTGTCCCGATTATTTTGATATGGGAATCAAATAAATCGACACATCGTTACCGGCTGTATGATAACAGGCTATAATAAATCTTCCTATTTTTATTCCTGTTCATATTGGAGGGCCTGTGTAAGATGCCCCCTGTCTCTTATACACATCTCCGAGCC
>ERZ1027094.802-NODE-802-length-15150-cov-5.264392_pt1 | contig 15150 bp, 10 predicted proteins | sample MGYA00519410_ERZ1027094 | MGnify/ENA primary metagenome ERZ1027094 (study PRJEB26926, sample SAMN06164647) | human gut metagenome | biome: ENVO:00009003; feature: ENVO:2100002; material: ENVO:00002003 | host: Homo sapiens | place: USA | collected 2012 ...
CGAGATGCAGCGTAGTCTCGTGGGCTCGGAGATGTGTATAAGAGACAGGAAAAAGTTTCTGCACGGCAAGCTGCTCGGGTATTACACAATAAGGATCGCCATCGATACGTTGTCCGTCGTATTGCATTTGTCGATATTGCTCTTCAACCTCAGACTTATAAATAGCTTCATCTCCTATTATCCATACAACCTCATCGATAACATTGTCATCGGAAAAAGCCGGCAAAGACACCGCCATAAAGAAAAATAAAAGCCAATCAGTAACTTTACGCATAATTCAATTATTTTATACTCTCTTTTTCAATAGATTTCTCACCTTTATACAACCATTTTATATCACCCGACTTCTCGGCATCCCGATACAGATTTTCTTCCAACTCCCGATCAAAGTTCAACCGATTGCTATTTGTCAAAATTTCCTGAATTTGAGCCCGAGCAAAATCATAAGGCATTTCTTCTCCCGGCAAACGATATTCTGTAATATTCAGTAAATACCAATATCCGTTTTTATTAAATTCCAACTTATGATGTGTCTTTAAAAAGGATTCAGCATCTCCAAACTCGTATGGAATATTATTGACGATTTCTTCAAACGGTATCCACTTGTCATAAAAGTAGTCATAGATCACCGCATTTTTCAAAGCATATTTCTCGATCTTTTCTACTCCATCGGGATTTGTAGAACAATACCATTTTTTCAACTGTCCAAGATTGGGCGTATTCTCCGGTACTTTAAGAAACAACCCTTTCAAGATGGCTTCATGCAAACGAAACATTTCTGAGTTTCGCTCATAATAATCCAGCATTTCTTGTTCATCAAAAGACTTCGTCACCCGTTCATTAACCAATCTCTTACGATATTCGAATATGACTAAATCTCGTCGGTATTTCTCAACCAATGCATCAATACGTCCTATATCGGGAATATTCTTTTGTGCCATTCGATATAGTAATACATCACAAATCCATCGACGGATATACTTGTCGGCAAAATCGGTACTATCAGCGCGTGAAAGACCCTCCGGCATGGCATCGGCAAGCTCTTGACGCGATAGTATTTCATCGCCCACTTGTACCAATGAATTTTCATCGCTCTGTAACCCACTTCGGCATGCCGTAAAAAGGCATGCCGAAAATGCTGCGCATAATACTATTATCGAGACTTTATACATCTATATTACCTACATAAATATCCGCTAAATTACGACTAAATAATGGCAACTACGGCCTATTAACTGTTTTTAGGACATCTTCATAGATTTCTACCGGATATTTTTTATTGAGTTTCTTCACCCAAACTTTTTCAAGGTAAGTTTGGTAATCGGCCGTTACTTGTCCTCTCACATCGGTATACGCCTCCGGCATCTTCTTCAATAGTTTACCAGACACAAAAGCTATCGGCAACTTCTCATCGGCTTTCACCGGAGCTCCCTTAAATACCAATTCGTCAATTTTTTCATTATCTCCCTCAACAAACAAACCTCGCTCCACTTTTACTCTTGTTAAAGAGTCGGTATTGAACTCTCGATTCAGCACGACGATTACAGAATCGTCATCGAGTTCTTTAATCCGGTTCTTTATGTCATCGGCGGTAGCCGCATCAAAACATTGAATCAAAAATCCTTTATAATGAGGTTTATCCCATTTGTATTTTTTCCTATTTTTCTTGAAAAATTTCTGCAAGCCCTCGGTATCTTTCGATGCTTTTTCCCAAACTTCCCTATTGCTGATTTCAAACAGCAACATGCCGTCTCGATATTCATTCATCAAATTGCGAAAATCGGGATACTTATCTTCCAAATGAGCCTTCTCGAAATCTAATATTTCCATATCGGCCATATAACCAATCATAGTCGAAACATAATCGGGGGCATTAACTGTCACATCACGGCCTTTGGACAAAAACGAGGCAAAATCGGCCACTGTATATGAATGGTTCTCAAATGAGAATAAAACACTTTGGTCATTATGAATAGCCGCTATATAAGAAGAATCGACTTTACCTAAATCGCCAGCCAACTTCATCAACATCGCCCGCTGCGATTCTTCCAAAGAAAAACCATAATCATTTTTCAATTTAGCCACCATCGCATTACGAGCCATGCTACCTCTTTCGTCTCGTGCCATCATTCGCGTAATCTCCGAGCGCATTTGTTCAAAGGGCTTAATATCCCGCCGGTCCATTAACTTAATGATATGCCAGCCATAGGGAGATAATACAGGCTCTGTAATATCTCCTTTATTTTTAAGAGCAAAGGCAGCATCCTCGAACTCTTTTACGAATTGTCCACTACTCACCCACGGTAATTCTCCACCTCGTACGGCAGAAGCCTTATCCTCCGACCGCTCCTTTGCCATCGTAGCAAAATCGGCTCCCGACTTCAATTCTTCATAAATGGCTCGTATCTCGGATTCCTTCTGCGCTTTTACTTCATCAGAAACACCACGAGGCACCAATATCATGATATGGGAAAATAGAAACTCTCCCGGATTGGGACGACGACTATGTACTTTTATAATGTGATATCCGAACTGGGTTTCCACTATATCGGAAACTTCTCCCGCTTGTAATGCGAAAGCAGCCTTTTCAAAAGGATAAACCGTACGTCCGCCTCTAATAAATCCTAAATATCCCTTATTCTGCCTCGATCCGTCTTCACTGAATTTCTCTGCCAACATTCCAAAGTCTTCACCCGCCTTGATTTCAGCCAATACCGATTCGGCTTTTTTCTTTGCCTCAGCTCGGTCCTCAGGAGTCCGAGCATTCAATCCTATGAGAATATGGCTTACCTCCACATCTTCTTTCATTCGATCATAAGCCTCATGTGCCAAACGGTCATCAACAGAAGCATCGGTCAAATAGGGTTTAGCCAACTCTTCTCTATACCCCGCCAATTCATTTTTAAATGCCGAAATCGTATCAATCCCCATAGCTTCGGCCTCGGCGACTTTCAACTTGTAGTTCTTAAATAGTGTAACGTATTCATCGAGAGATTTATGATCGATTTGTTGCTGGCTGTTCTTATTATAGATATACTCAAATTCCGATTTGTGAATATCTTTATTATTCACTCTCATAATAACAGGGTCGACATCGGTAGCCCACCCTCCAAACCAAGAATTTCCGGCAAGCAAAGCCGCTAAGAGCCATTTGTTTTTCATTGTGTTATGCACTACATTTTATTGAGACTTGATAGTCCCGAGTTATCAACAAAAATAATACACTATTTTAACGCTTCAAATATAAGAAAATTATATCGTAATCACTAAAATAGTGTATTCTTCCCAAAAAGAAAAATCCACCTTCCTTATCAGAAAAGTTATCCTCTACTATAATTCGGAGCCTCGCTGGTTATCGACACATCATGAGGGTGACTTTCGGCTACACCAGCATTGGTAATACGAGTAAACTTAGCATCATGTAAAGCCTCTATATCCTTAGCTCCACAATATCCCATTCCGGCACGCAAACCACCGACCATCTGATAAACGACTTCATATAAAGATCCTTTAAAAGGAACACGAGCTGCAATTCCCTCGGGAACCAATTTTTTAGTATCAGTCTCATTAGCCTGGAAATAACGGTCTTTCGAACCTTTCTCCATCGCTTCGAGAGATCCCATACCCCGATACGACTTATACTTACGTCCATTGAATATGATCGTTTCTCCCGGCGATTCTTCAACACCAGCCAGCATACCGCCTAACATAACCGAGTAAGCCCCAGCGGCCAATGCTTTTACAATATCTCCCGAATAACGAATTCCACCATCGGCAATCAATGGTACACCTGTTCCTTTCAATGCTTTCGCCACATCATAAACGGCAGATAATTGAGGAACCCCGACACCGGCAATCACCCGAGTCGTACAAATGGAACCGGGGCCTATACCTACTTTCACTCCGTCGGCTCCGGCTTCCACCAAAAATTTAGCGGCTTCACCCGTCGCAATATTTCCCACAACGACATCGATATCGGGATATTTTGCTTTTATATCTTTCAATACACCGATTACGCCCTTAGAATGTCCATGCGCCGTATCTATAACGATAGCATCGACTCCGGCTTCTACCAACGCATCCACACGAGTCATCGAATCGGCTGTAACACCGACCCCCGCAGCCACACGCAGCCGACCTAATTTATCTTTACAAGCAAACGGTTTATCTTTGGCTTTCGTTATATCCTTATAAGTAACCAACCCTACCAAATGGCCGTCTTTATCGACAACCGGGAGCTTCTCTATCTTGTGCTTTTGAAGAATATCCGCAGCCTGTTGCAAATCGGTGGATTGTGAAGTCGTCACTAAATTGTCTTTGGTCATTACCTCGTCTACCAATCTTTCCAAATCGCGTTCAAAACGCAAGTCCCGATTCGTTACAATACCCACCAAAAGATTTTTATCGTCCACTACGGGAATCCCTCCTATATGGTATTCACTCATCATAGACAACGCTTCGCGCACCGTCGACCCGCACTTGATTGTCACAGGGTCATAAATCATTCCATTCTCAGCTCGTTTAACAGCATGAACTTGACGGGCCTGAGCCTCGATACTCATATTTTTATGAATGACTCCAATTCCTCCTTCACGAGCGATAGCAATAGCCAATTGCGCCTCGGTTACCGTATCCATGGCTGCCGAAACTAATGGAATATTTAATCGGATATTGCGTGAAAACTGCGTCGACAACTCGACATTACGAGGAAGGACTTCGGAGTAAGCGGGGATTAACAAAACATCGTCAAAAGTTAATCCGTCCATCACCACTTTTTCTGCAACAAATGACATAATGGGGTTCATTAGAATTTTATTGCATGCAAAGATAATTATTTTTCGGCAAGCTATTATCTATACATGAAGATTTTTAAATTATTTATCACCCCAAAAGCTAAAATAAAAAAGCGACAACCGATTATCGGAATGTCGCTTTTTCACTATTATTTCTCGACTTTTAATTTCCCATCTCTGAAAGGAACTTGATACGTATCAAACGAATTTCTTCTTCGCTATACTCCATACCAAACTCCTCAATGGCATCTTCGAGACTATCGCTTTCACTCTCCTTGAAGTAGTCAAAAATATCGTCGATATGCTCGTCGTCCATAATCTCGTGCAGGAAATAGTCGATATTGATTTTCGTTCCCGAATAAACAATCGCCTCTATCTCGTCGAGCAACTCTCCAAATTCAAGGCCCTTCGACTCGGCCAATTCATCAAGTGCAATTTTCCTGTCGATGGCCTGAATAATGGATACTTTCAATTTCGACTTATTGGCAACCGTACGCACTCTTAAATCTTCGGGACGCTCAATTTCATTTTCTTCCACATGAGCTTTGATGACTTTAACGAATTCTTCTCCGTAACGTTTCGCTTTACCCGCTCCTACCCCCGGAATATTTTGTAACTCCTCAATTGTAATCGGATAGGTTGTCGCCATAGCTTCTAACGAAGGATCTTGAAAAATCACATACGGAGGAAGTTCCAATCGTTTAGCGATTTTCTTTCGCAAATCTTTCAAAATAGAATATAACTCGGGATCGACCGCACAAGAAGCTCCACCTTTCATGGGCACTTCTTCCTCCACCTCGTCAAAATCGACATCTTTGACAATCTTAAACGAAACCGGATTCTTCAAAAACGCATGCCCAGCCTTCGTTACTTTCAATAGTCCATAATTCTCAATATCTTTACCTATGTAGCCGGCTATCAATGCTTGTCGAATGACGGCGTTCCACGTGCGCTCATCTTCACCCTGTCCGCTTCCAAACACCTCTAAATCTTCATGTTGATACGAAAGTATTTGGCTCGTTTCTTTACCTAACAAGACATCTATCACATATTCGGCTTTAAATTTTTCTTTCAGTGCAATAATAGTTTCAAGAACCGCACAAAGTTGATCTTTTGCTTCCACTTGCTTTTTAGGATTTAGGCAATTATCACAATTTCCACAATTATCTTCCTCATACTCTTCTCCAAAATAATGCAGTAAAATCTTGCGACGACAAAGAGAAGACTCGGCATAAGCAGCAGTTTCTAACAAAAGCTGTTTACCAATCTCTTGCTCGGCAATGGGTTTTCCCTGCATGAATTTTTCGAGTTTCTGTAAATCTTTATTGATATAAAAAGTTATACACTGACCTTCTCCTCCATCTCGACCGGCTCGTCCCGTCTCTTGATAATAGCCTTCCAGACTTTTGGGTATATCGTAATGTATGACATACCTGACATCGGGCTTATCAATCCCCATACCAAAGGCTATCGTGGCAACGATAACATCTATTTTCTCCAACAAGAATGCATCTTGATTCTGAGTCCTAGTCGCAGAGTCCATTCCGGCATGATATGGCAACGCACGAATTCCGTTTACCTGTAACAATTCTGCCAATTCTTCTACTTTCTTTCGACTCAAACAATAGATTATACCCGATTTACCCTCCTGCGATTTTATATATTTAATAATGTCTTTATCGATATTCGCTGTTTTCGGGCGAACCTCATAATAAAGATTAGGACGATTAAACGACGACTTAAATACAGTAGCTTCCAACATGCCCAGATTTTTCTGTATATCATGCTGGACTTTCGGAGTCGCAGTCGCGGTAAGAGCTATTACAGGACGTACGCCAATCTCATTAATAATAGGTCGGATACGTCGATATTCAGGACGGAAATCATGTCCCCATTCCGAAATACAATGGGCTTCATCTACCGCATAAAACGACACATTCACCTGTTTAAGAAAATCAATGTTTTCTTCCTTCGTCAAGGATTCAGGAGCAACATATAACAATTTGGTTTTCCCCGATAAAATATCGGTTTTCACTTGGTCTATCGCAGTTTTGTTCAAAGAGGAGTTTATGAAATGAGCGACACCATCTTCGGCACTGAAATTCCGCATAGCATCGACCTGATTCTTCATCAATGCAATCAAAGGCGAAATAACTATCGCAGTACCGTCAAGAATCAACGACGGCAATTGATAACAAAGCGACTTCCCTCCTCCGGTAGGCATCAATACAAATGTATCATTCCCGGCAAGCAAATTTCTGATAATCGCTTCCTGATTTCCCTTAAATGTATCGAATCCGAAATTCCTTTTCAGTTCCTCAGTCAAATTTACTTCTTTTGCCATACGGTTACTCTCTTTCTCGTTATGTATATTCGCCGACCTTTATCGGTCAAACAAATTTATAAACAACTCCTCTTAATTACCAAATTTTTTCTTGCTGTTTTTTCTTATACTGCCAATAGTTTTGCTTTTTCTAACTTCTTTTCTGCATAGCTACGTGTTATATGCAATTTCTTTTTTGTCGAAGAAGGCGTTTCATACATAGCATCCATCATAATCGTTTCGACAATAGAGCGCAATCCTCGGGCTCCCAACTTGAACTCTACGGCCTTTTCGACAACATAATCAAGCATGTCCTCATCAAACGAAAGTCTCACTCCGTCCATTTCGAAAAGTTTGATATATTGTTTGATAATCGAATTCTTAGGCTCTACCAGAATTCTCCGTAGAGCGGCCTTGTCCAAAGGTTGCAAATAGGTTAAAATGGGCAATCGTCCTATAATTTCAGGAATAAGGCCAAACGATTTCAAATCTTGGGGTGCAATATACTGTAACAGATTTTCCCGATCTATACGACCATTGCTACCACCTCCATTATAACCTACGACATGGGTGTTCAACCTCATGGCAATTTTACGTTCTATTCCGTCAAAAGCCCCGCCACAAATATACAAAATATTCTTTGTATTCACTGGTATCATTTTCTGCTCGGGGTGTTTACGCCCGCCTTGCGGCGGAACATTTACGATAGAACCCTCCAATAATTTCAACAAACCTTGCTGTACGCCCTCACCGCTGACATCACGGGTAATCGAAGGATTATCGCTTTTACGAGCAATTTTGTCGATCTCGTCAATAAACACAATACCTCGCTCAGCCGCCTCGACATCATAATCGGCAACTTGCAGCAAACGGGTCAAAATGCTTTCGATATCCTCACCCACATAACCGGCCTCGGTCAAGACAGTAGCATCGACAATCGTAAACGGAACTTTCAATAAACGAGCAATCGTCTTCGCCAATAAGGTCTTTCCGGTTCCGGTAGGGCCGACCATAATAATATTCGATTTCTCAATCTCAACATCATCATTATCGGCTACCTGCAAAACACGTTTATAATGGTTATAGACCGAGACCGACAAATAACGTTTAGCATCGTCCTGCCCGATAACATACTGATCGAGAAATGTTTTTATCTCTTCCGGTTTAGGTAAATCCTCTCGGGATACGGTCCATTTGGAACTCGCTTTTTTCTTTTTATGCAAATATTCTTCGGAAAGGAGATAGGCTTGCTCGGCACACTCGTCGCAAATACAACCGTTACGCCCCGGCATTAATAATCTTACCTCATTTTCTCCTCTTCCGCAAAAACTACACTTTTCGCCCTTAGCCATTCCTAGAATATTATTTCATAGATTTTACCAATACGTCGTCAATCATACCGTATTCTTTGGCTTCAAGAGCAGTCATCCAATAATCACGATCGGAATCTTTCTCCACACGCTCATACGAGTTTCCCGAATGATCGGCTATAATGGTATAGAGTTCTTTTTTAAGTTTCTGTATCTCCCTTGCCGTAATCTCTATATCCGAAGCCTGACCTTGTGCGCCTCCCATCGGTTGATGTATCATAACCCGGGAATGTTTCAAAGCAAAACGTTTTCCCTTTGTCCCTGCAACCAATAATACAGCGCCCATCGAGGCGGCCATACCTGTACAGATCGTAGAAATATCACTGCTTATGAACTGCATGGTATCGTAGATACCCAACCCTGCATATACCGACCCTCCGGGAGTATTGAAATAAATAGATATATCTTTACCCGGGTCAGCAGAATCGAGATAAAGCAACTGTGCTTCTATAACATTCGATGTATAATCATCAATAGGAGTTCCCAAAAAGATTATACGGTCCATCATTAAACGCGAAAACACGTCCATCTGAGTTACATTCAGTTGGCGCTCCTCCATAATAGAAGGGGAAAGATAGCTACTGGTAAACTGCGCATATTGATCAAGGGCAAGTCCATTCATACCCAAATGTTTTACCGCATATTTTCTAAAATCATTAGTCATAATTATATCGTTTTTAGATTGTTTTTTAATCCCTATTTTTAGTCAAAGATATAAATAAAAACAATTATACCCCAAATAAAATTCTGCAGCCCGGTCTTTTTTTGCCAATATCTTCACAAAAAATAATACATCAACCGAACTACAAGCATCAATTAACTATATTAGAAGATTTCAAACAATGAAAAGCCCCGAAGCCATTACGTCTCGGGGCTATCGATAATTATATCGATTTTATTACTCGGCAACTTCAAACATTTTCTGGAATTTATCCATCGTCACTTCTTTGGCCGTAAGCGTTACAGACTCCTTAATGGCAGTTTGAATCTTCTGCTCCGTAGCTTGGTCAATAAGACGCGAACGAGACTCTTTGCTCGATAACATTTCCTTAGCATAACGTTCGAGAACATCATCGGGAACACCCGTCATACCATATTGTGCGAATTGACTTGCCGCTACCCGTTTTGCCAAAGCCAATAAATCGGCATCATCGACATGAATATCGAATTGTTTTACGATTTGTTCTTTAATCAACTGCCATTTCAAATCGGGAACCATCTTCGCAAAATCCTCATCGATATTTTCAGCTTTACGATTTTTATCGGTAGCCAACAACCAACGTTTCAAAAATGCATCGGGCAAATCAAATTCACCTACTGCCTTTTCTATCGCAGCACGTGCATCAATCGAAAATTTATAATCGCTTTCAGGAACCAATTGATGCGCTATCATTTCACGAAGTTTAGCAAAATATTCCTCTTCTGTTTTTACAACATCTTTACCGAATACATTGTCAAATAATTCTTGATTCAATTCGGCAGGTTGCAAATGTGTGATATCTGTCACTGTCATCTCGAAATTCGATGTCACATTGGCAGCTTTTTCCTTATCGATATTCAACATAGAGGCCAGTTCTGCGACCGAAGCATCACAACTTTTCGAAGGATTGAACATCACTTTGTCACCCTTCTTCACACCGGCAAATTTAGCTTTTTCCTTGTCATTCTTGAAGTATGCAGGAGAAACGATGGTGCTTTCGACCGTAATTCCCCCTTCTACCGGAGTCCCTTTTTTTACCATTTCTACCATCGAACCTTTGATAAGGTCTCTTTCATCGGTAGACTCATCTACCGAAATCTGTTTACCGAAACGTGACAAAAAGGATTCATTCTGACGTTTTACCATGTCATCATCGACAGTAATCGTATAGTAAGGTACTTTTATTTTTTTATCGACCTTTACATTCAATTCGGGGGCTAATGCCACATCAAAACGGAACGTGAAATCGTCTTGTGTATCCAAATCGACAGTCATATCTTCTGCGGTCATCGGCTCACCCAAGATATTGAGCTTATTATCACGAATATAATTGTACAGAGACTCGGAAACCAAACGATTAATTTCTTCAACTCGAACCGATTTTCCAAACATCTTCATGAGCATACTAAAAGGAACTTTCCCTTTTCTGAATCCGGGAATATTCGCTTTTTGCCCATAAGCACGAAGAGATTTGTCTACTTTTTCCTGATAGTCAGCCTTTGAAATTTCAATCGAAATCACGGCATTCAGGTTGTCAGTGTTTTGATGCGAAACGTTCATTCTTATGATTTTATTAAATTAGACTCACAAATTTATTCTCAACTTTCCACAAAAAGCGTGCAAATTTGAGAGCGCAAAATTAGTGCTTATCTTTCGATAATCAAATTATTATTAATTTTTTTCTTTCTACCTATATCGTGAAAAGACTTTCCACTCCGCAAGAGCAGCCTCCTTTGAACTCCAATACCCAACCTTACTTCGTATCGGACATCAATTGTTCAAAAAAATCGTCAAGCTCTTTATCCATTTTTTCCCAAAAATCATCGTGCAAATAGATATTCTCATCGTCCAATGTAATCAAATCGGCGACAGGCTCCATCTCATTATCTACCAACACGACAGAAAAAGGTGGTATAATATCCAGCGAATGTAAAGCAAGATTCACATCTTCATGACTCAACACCTTCCTCAGAAAAGCAATTATCGCAGCATCCGAACGTTCTCCACTGGAATCTCGCCACTCGTCCAATCCATCAATTACCGATTGCACCAATATACTTTCAGTATCATCAAATACCGAAAACAACTGTTCGTCGTATTTCACCTGCACATACATATCGGTCAAGGACATCGCCTCTGCACGAGCCTTCTCCACTGCCGTACAAAAAGACTCACACATTGCAGAAAAAAGTGTTAATTCCGAAGTTTCCATAAATACATAATTATTTGTACTTCAAAGATAGTGTAACCGAAGATGGAAACCAATTTATTTAGTCACGCCCGGCTCAACTTACCTTTACATTCACGACAAAGATAGCGAAAAAATCCGTAGACATCGCCGTTATGCAAAATTTTCTCCTATTCGTCACATACAAAGCAAGTTTCAAATACCATACACAAAACGATGTGATAAAAAAAAATCTCGTTTTATTCAAAAATATATAACTATTTGTTTGGTTTCAAAAATGATTTCATTACATTTGCAACATCAAACTCATATTTGATAGGCAATGAAGAATTTTGATTTTGCATATTACTTTTACTTTTATTTTTATTTTGGAGAAAAATAGAAACGGGGTTTTATGCAAAAAAAAAGAAATAGAAAGCAACTAAGAAACTTATGATAAAATCCCGTTCAATACGAACGGGATTTTTTATTTATCTTGCTTATGAATAAAAAAGTCACCACACAAGGCATAGCCGGTTGCTACCACGAGGCCGCCGCCCGATCTTATTTCGGGGAAGAAGAAATAGAAACGGTTCCCTGCTCGACATTTCCCGAAATGTTCGACCGCATGAATAACGACCGTTCTTTATTGGGCATCATTGCCATTGAAAACACCATTGCAGGCAGCCTTTTACAAAATCACGAACTATTACGAAAAAGTGAATTAAGTATCATAGGAGAATATAAATTGCGTATTTCTCACGTACTGGCCGCACTACCGGGAGAGACTATGGACGATATACTCGAAGTGAATTCTCACCCCATGGCATTAATGCAATGCGGTGATTTTTTACAAGCTCACCCTAAAATGAAAGTTGTAGAAAAAGACGATACGGCCGGTAGTGCCCAAGAAATTTCGCACCGTCATCTTTCGGGCCATGCCGCCATTTGCGGTAAACTGGCCGCCGAAATTTATAACATGAATATCTTGGCAGAAGGTATCGAAACCAACAAACGAAATTTCACTCGTTTTCTAATTCTTGCCGATCCTTCTCACCGTGAAATTTTAATAGCAGGCAAACGCATAAACAAGGCTTCACTTGTTTTCAGTTTGCCACATACACAAGGCAGTTTATCAAAAGTACTCACCATACTTTCTTTCTATGACATCAATTTGTCCAAAATACAGTCCATGCCCATTATCGGGAAAGAATGGGAATACCGATTTTATATAGACCTTACATTCGATAATTTCACTCGATACAAACAATCCCTCGAAGCAATAAGACCTCTAACAAAAGACTTTAAAATACTTGGAGAATATGCAGAATTCAATCAACCCCTTTAATATCAGACCCGCTAATCGGGTAAATAACATAAGCGAATACTACTTCTCAAAAAAGTTGAAAGAAATAGCCGAACTAAATGCCCGCGGTTTGGATATTATCAATCTGGGCATAGGCGGGCCTGACAGGCCGCCCCACCCCGAAACGATTGAAACCCTGTGTACGGAGAGCCGGAAATCTGATGTTCACGGATACCAACCTTACATAGGCCTACCCGAACTACGCCGAGCCTTCGCCGATTGGTATAACAGATGGTACAATGTAACACTCGATCCTCAAAAAGAAATACAACCCCTTATAGGGTCCAAAGAGGGCATATTGCACATCAGTCTGGCATTTCTCAATGCCGGAGACGGGGTATTGGTTCCCAATCCGGGATACCCCACATACAGTTCCGTCAGCCGACTGGCCGAAGCCGAAATTTTCACCTACGACCTCGATGAAAATAACCATTGGCAACCCGACTTCAAGCAATTAGAGTCGTTACCGCTCGATCGTATAAAGTTAATGTGGGTCAACTATCCCAATATGCCTACGGGAGCCAAAGCATCTATGGAATTGTTTACCAAACTGGTGGATTTCGGGAAGCGTCACAACATAATCATCGTGAACGACAACCCGTACAGTTTCATTCTCAACGACAATCCGATGAGTATACTGGCTGTCCCCGGGTCTAAGGGCATTTGTATCGAAATGAATTCTTTAAGCAAATCTCACAATATGTCCGGTTGGCGAATCGGTATGCTTGCTTCCAACCCTCAATTTATCGAATGGATTTTGAAAGTGAAAAGTAATATCGATTCAGGAATGTTCCGTCCGCTACAAATGGCTGCGACAAAAGCATTGTCATGCGGCCAAGAATGGTATGACCAATTAAACGAAGCGTACCGTAACCGACGTGATATCGCAGAAAAAATCATGAAAGCTCTCGGTTGCAGTTATGATCCTTCACAAGCAGGATTGTTCGTATGGGGAAAAATTCCCGATAGTGCAACAGATGCCGAATCGTTAGCCGACGAAATATTATACAACGCGCACGTATTCATTACTCCGGGATTCATTTTCGGAAGTCGAGGGAACAGATATATTCGCATTTCGCTTTGCGCCCCCGAAAAAAAGATGCAAGAAGCGTTACACCGTATAGAAAAAAATCAAATCAAATAAATAACAATACCATTATGGAAGATTTACAATCGATTTTACTTCCCGGAATAGACTCTAAACGCCCTATTATCATAGCCGGCCCATGTAGCGCCGAAACCGAAGAGCAAGTAATGACCACAGCGAAAAGCCTCGCCGAGCGCGGCATTAAAATATTTCGTGCAGGTATATGGAAGCCTCGTACCAAACCGGGTGGATTCGAAGGTATAGGCGTAGAAGGCCTTGCTTGGTTAAAACGTGTCAAAGAAGAAACCGGTATGTACACGGCAACAGAGGTTGCCACTGAACGGCACGTATTCGAAGCATTAAAACATGGTATCGACATTTTATGGATCGGAGCACGCACGACCGCCAATCCTTTTGCGGTTCAAGAAATAGCCAACGCGCTGAAAGGTGTAGACATTCCGGTACTCATCAAGAATCCGGTAAATCCCGACCTAGAACTATGGATAGGAGCCGTCGAACGCATTTATAACGCCGGTCTTCACCGACTGGCAGTCATACACCGGGGTTTTAGCAGCTACGACAAACAGTTGTACCGCAATATGCCTCAATGGCACATACCTATCGAACTACGTCGCCGTCTCCCCAATCTTCCTATTTTTTGCGACCCTAGCCACATCGGCGGTAAACGCGAACTTGTAGCTCCATTGAGCCAACAGGCGATGGATCTGGGATTCGACGGACTAATCGTTGAATCCCATTGCGACCCCGATTGTGCATGGAGCGATAAAAATCAGCAAGTGACCCCCGACGCTCTGGACTATATACTCAACATGTTGGTAATACGAGAGACCACACAGACGACAGAAAACCTATCGGAACTACGTCACCAAATAGACAACCTCGACAATCAGCTGCTCGAACTGTTAGCCAAACGCATGCGCATATCCAGAGAAATCGGGCAATATAAAAAAGAGCACAGTATGCCCGTGCTGCAAACTAACCGCTATGACGAAATCCTACAAAAACGCATGGCACAAGCTGTTGAGTTGGGAATGAGCGGAGAATTCATGAAAGAAGTGATGCAAGCCATTCACGAAGAATCGGTACATCAACAAATGAATATTATTAATAAATAAAAACGATGAAAATAGTAATTCTCGGAGCCGGAAAAATGGGCTCTTTCTTTGCCGATGTACTCAGTTTCGACCATGAAATCGCCCTATACGACATAGACCCTCATCGACTGAGATTCGCATTCAATACTTTGCGAATGACCCGGCCAGAAGAAATACAAGATTTTACGCCCGACTTAGTTATCAATGCGGAAACCGTAAAATATACGAT
>ERZ1027094.804-NODE-804-length-15057-cov-31.238035_pt1 | contig 15057 bp, 10 predicted proteins | sample MGYA00519410_ERZ1027094 | MGnify/ENA primary metagenome ERZ1027094 (study PRJEB26926, sample SAMN06164647) | human gut metagenome | biome: ENVO:00009003; feature: ENVO:2100002; material: ENVO:00002003 | host: Homo sapiens | place: USA | collected 2012 ...
TATAAATTTAAAGTTTTTCTATTATGAACAAAAAGTTTTTAAGTGCAATCCTGTTTGGTGCCTTGATGGTTACCTCGACAGGAACATTTGTATCTTGTAAGGACTATGATGATGACATCGACAGCTTGAACGAGAAAGTGGACAAGCTGACTAAAGATTTGTCTGAATTACAGGCCGCAGCTGGAAAATATGTCACAGCTGTCAAGTATGATGCGGCAACAGGTAAGTTGACTGTTACCGGCGGTAACGGTGAAACTTTCCAACTTCCGATGCCTGCTGAACTTCCCACTTACTCTTTGAAAGTTGTAGATGGTAAGATACAGTTGTTAGATGGTGACAAGGTCGTTTCTGAAGCACCCCTGCCTACAACTGATGCTCCTGCGGCATTTGATCCTACTTTGTTGAAGTGGAACAATGGCTATCTGTATTATGGAGATGTAAAAATCTCAGGTGTAGAGAAACCTCAAAGCGTTGGCTCTATTACAGAAGTGAAAGATGAAGAAACTGGTGAGGTGATTGGCTATGTCATTGAACTAGATGGAAAATCTGCTACATTCTCTTTGGTTGCTGATTTGAAGGCGTTAGTATTCCAACCTGCATTCTATTATCACGGTATTGAAGCAATGGAAGCTATTGGTCTTAATTATAAAACCTTGACAGTAGCTAAAGTAGATGCAGATGGAAATTATGATAAGGATGCTCCTGTTGTAGGTGAAGCAACTACAATGATTCCGGACTTGGTAGCTGATTATCATGTAAATCCTACCGTAGCGAAAGTTCCAGGTGATGTAAAAGCATATACTTTCTTGCGTTATGACAAGAATTATACTCGTTCTGCTGCGACAGCTCCGAAAGTAGTAAAAACTAATGTTACAAACGGTAAGGCCCCCAAGGGTATATTGACTGTAAATGCTCATTTTACAGATGCTGATATTAAGAACATTGAAAATGATGAGCAAGTAACTGTATTAGCTTTGCAAGTAAGTAAGGGGGATACCGTTGTTACTTCTGATTATGCTGCTGTTAAGGCTGCTTATTACAAGGACTTGGTATTGGCAGCTGTAGATAGTATTCATGCAAATGACCGCCACTTGTTTACAACTGCTGCTGAAGCTATTGCTGATAGTGAACATGTTTGCAAGATTGTCTGGAACAGCAATGGTATCGATATTGCTCGTTTGGTCAATACTCACAGAACTAATATAGATAGTACACATTCAAAATGGGATGTTCGTGCTGCTGATGGTACTGTAGAAAAATATGGTTTCAAATATTCTTACGAATTAGTTGGTTATCATAAAGGTCATAACGAAACTTCAGAAAGTGCTCATGCTGCATTGAAGGGTTCTGTTATTCGTCCTCAGATGACAAGTGGTGGTAAGCAGCAACCTTGGGGATTTACTCAGAATAAAGCTACAAAAGATCGTGAACCGTTGGTTCGTGTTATCTTGACTGATACTATTAGCGGAAAAATAGCTTCTGTTGGTTATTTAAAATTCAAGATTACCGATACTGCTAATCAGAATGAAGTTGTATTGACCCCGAATTTCCCATTTGCCAATGGTTATACTGTTGATTGTACAAAAACAACAGAGACTAAACTTGGTTTGTCATGGCATCAAGTTGAAGAACAGATTCTGGCTCAATTGGAAGAAATTGGTATTTCTAAGGATGAATTCCATAAGAATTTCAAATTGGATGGTGCTGTAGAAGACGTAGAGCAACAAGCTTTGGTAAATGCTACTCAGTATGATGGAATTACTGTTGATTCTAAGGCTGTTACTACTCCGGTTGGTGTGGTTTCACAGACTAATTGGGATCCGGAGGATGAAAAGACTGAAGTTTTGACTTGGGTAGTTAAGAATAATCAGGCATATCACATCTTTAAGGCTGGTGCTAAGAGTATTGCAGTAAATGTACGTTATAGCTATGAAGTATCTGAAGGTGTATATCAATATGTATATGTTACTTTCACTTGGACTCCTAGTCCTTTGAACTTTACTCCTAATGGTACCATTGAAAACTCTGCTAAGATTGATAAATATTGGTATGAAAAGAACGGTGCTGTAGCAGGTTTTGGTTATTCAGATATCCATGCTAATGTTCATCAAGTTGTTAGCGATAACTCTAATGATTGTACATTTGATAGCGAAATCTTGAATACTTTCACTGGTAATGTGATTACCGTGACAAGTGACGCTACTTATCCTGCATTTGCTAATGATAAGTTGACTAAGGAAGTTGTATTTGCTAACCCTCAAGATCATTTGACTAAGAAGGGAACTGCTTATGTCGTGAATGGTGCTTCTGGTGCTCAATATGATATCACTGTATCTGCTGATGGAAAAACTCTACAAGCTACTAATAACGCTGTAACAAAAGCAGTTGTTGTTCTTGCTGGAACAGTGATGGAATATCAAGAAAATGATTTTGCAAAAGATATTTTGAACAATGCAGATCACAACTTGCTGGGACAAGACCAGACATTTACTGCTAAATTGCAAATTAATGCTGCTAACTGCGATTATGTAGATTATGCTTTGGGTAACAACGTATTCTATGCTAAATATTTGCGTCCTGTATCAGTAGATCCGTCAGATGTAGATGAATTAATTGATGCTACTAATGGTGCTTCTATTGCAGGCTTGACCTTGAATCTGATTGATTGGAGAGACAAGTATTTTGATAAAGCAGAAGATACTACTGGTGATGATGGTAAGAAATATAATTTCTATGGATTTTATGGCGTAACTAAAGTTGCTGCTGATATTGAAAACGCTACAACAACTTTGAATGGTGGAACATTAGGTTCTACTAAATTATCTTCTGTAACGAAGAATGTAAAATTGTATTTCGGTGAAGATAAATCTACAACCAATGTATTTACTGCTCTGAAGGTTGGCGATAATGGTAAATTCTATTATTACAATAATGGTACTACTTTAGGTAAGTTTACAATCCGCGTTCCGCTGGAAGTTACTTATAAGTGGGGTACTATCTATACCGAAGTTGATTTGAATATCAATAAGACTATTCAGAACTAATATTGTAATAACTTTGAGTTTAATTTAAATAAGGGCCGGCCATTCATAGTGGCTGGCCTTTTTTAATAGGAGGAAAGAATGAAATGAAAAAACTGAAATTTATTTTATTGTTGACTGTTTTATTAACAACCTTTTCTTGTCAATCAGGAAAACAGAAGGTGCAAAGCAAAGAAGAGAAGAGTATTAATGAATTTGTAGCTCATCTAACGGAAGTTGATACGGTTTTGATAACAAACTTAATAAATCAATTTATGGAATATGCGAAAAATGGTCAGCTGGAATCTGCCGCAGCTATGCTTTATAAAGCCGATTCGGCAGATGTTTGGAATGAACCTATTCAATTGGATAACAATGAATTGCATCAAGTCGCAAAAATGATGGAATCTTTTCCTGTATTAAGTTATAAGATAGATTATATAAAGTTCTATACTCCTGTTAAAAACGAGGTGAAGTGCACGATTGTTATGCAGAAAGGAGAAAGTGGAACACCTATTGCAACTAGTAGTTGGTATTTTAAGCTGATGAATTATTTGGGTGGATGGCGGCTTTGTATGATGAATTAGCTAATGATCGATTTATATAAGCAGTCGTGGGAAAAAGTGTCATTTAAAAATTATTGAAGGGGGTGTTTGTTTAGGATATTTATGTGATTTTCAATACAAAAGATTATAGTTATAAATTGTAGCAGGGTCAAAAGAGAACGGTTTCTCAGGCTTGTAGTCGAAAAGTTGACAGTTCAACCAGATAATCCGGACTGTCAGCTTCTTTTTTTGTGTCCGGAGAGATTTCTTCTGTCCGGTAAGTTCCCTATGGATCCAGATAGCAGTGCATTTACCCATAGCAAGGATAACAGCATTACGATAATCTGTGAAAGTATTTCTTTCTTAATCATATTATACCTGTTCCTTTTCAAAAGTTACGAAAGAGTGATCGCATGAGTAAGAAAAATCTTACTCTGCTGTTTTGTAAGCCTTGTCCATGCTTTGTATCCGTCGTCTTGCACCGAATATCTTGTAACAGGAATGAAACTCCTTTGTCACGAAACCTTTAATAGAGTGTAACTCTCAAGAAACCTGACCCATCTACTTTTGCGGCAGATTTATAACGCATAAAAAAGTATATGAAAAAGGTTGTTAGAGCTGTGTCTCTTATGCTGCTGATGGCAGGTGTTTGTGGAAATGCATTTGCCGAGGAAAATGAAAACATTGTCCGGCAAGGCGCTATCCGCGGACGTGTGATAGACAATGGAAAACAAATTCTGCCGGGTGCTTCCATCTTTGTTGAAAATCTGAAAACCGGAGTAATCAGTGATGTGAACGGTTTTTATACGCTGCCCAATCTGAAACCCGGAACTTACACAGTTAAAGTAACCTACGTAGGTTATAGCCCCATTGAAATGAAAGTTACCGTCCCCGAAGGCAAGACTTTAGAAAAAGATATAGTGATGAATGAAGGGGTGGAACTGCAGGAAGTGCAGGTAAAGGGAGCTTTTCAAGGACAGAAGAAAGCAATCAATACACAAAAGAATAATCTGGGTATCACTAATGTTGTATCTGCCGACCAGGTAGGGAAATTTCCCGACTCAAACATAGGTGATGCATTGAAACGTATCAGTGGCATCAATGTGCAATACGATCAAGGCGAGGCCCGTTTCGGACAGGTCCGCGGCACTAGTGCCGATTTAAGCTCCGTCACCATTAACGGCAACCGTGTCCCATCTGCTGAAGGGGATACCCGTAACGTGCAGTTGGACTTGATTCCTGCCGATATGATTCAGACCATCGAAGTAAGCAAAGTCGTTACACCCGATATGGACGGCGATGCTATCGGTGGTTCCATCAATCTGGTAACCAAAAATTCTCCTTATAAACGCACTATCAATGCTACAGCGGGAAGTGGTTACAACTGGATCAGCGAGAAAGCCCAGTTGAACTTAGGTTTCACTTACGGCGATCGTTTCTTCAATGACAGACTGGGCATGCTGCTCTCCGCTTCTTATCAGAATGCTCCTTCCGGTTCTTATGATACTGAATTCATGTGGGAACAAAATGAAGATGGCAAAGTATATGTCAGCGATTATCAGATGCGCCAGTACTTTGTCACCCGTGAACGTCAAAGTTATTCGGCGGCTTTTGATTTTGATATCAATGAAAACCATAAATTGACTTTCAAAGGGATCTTCAACAACCGTAACGATTGGGAAAACCGTTACTGTACCAATATCAAGGATTTGGATGAGAACGGAAAAGGCACAGTCCGCATCCAGACCAAAGCAGGTACTCCCGATAATCGCAATGCCCGTCTGGAGCGTCAGCGTACCATGGATTTCGCTTTGGGCGGAGAACACTTATGGGGGGCAATCGGTATGGATTGGAATGCCAGTTATGCAAAAGCTACGGAAGAACGCCCTAATGAACGTTATCTTGACTTCCAACTGAAAAAGCAGGAATTTGATATGGACTTGAGTGATGAACGCCAGCCGTTGGCAACACCTGGAACAGGTTCTACTTTGACACTGAGTGATAAGTTCAGCTTGAAGGAACTGACGGAACAACAGGAGGACATCAAAGAAGAAGATATGAAATTCTCGGCCAATTTCAAGGCCAGTTTAAATAATGGAGCTAAACTGAAGTTCGGTGCGAAGGTAGTACGTAAAACAAAAGAGAAAGAAATAGACTTCTACGAATATACTCCGAAAGACGAGGATGCCTTCATGACCAACAGCCTGAAAAATACGGTAGACCAGAGTACGGATAAGTTTATGCCGAGCGACAAATATCAGGTAGGAACATTTGCCAGTAAAGAATATGTGGGTGGATTGAATTTAAATGATGCTTCCCAGTTCGATAAAGAACAGGTACAAGCCGAATTGGCTGAGAACTTTGAGGCTCGTGAAACTGTAAGTTCCGGGTATGTGCGGTTTGATCATAAATTCGCTTCCGATATAAACCTGATGGCGGGACTCCGTATGGAACATACTTCCCTTCGTTATACCGGCCGTAACTATGATGATGAGACAGATAAGACCACCAAGACCGGCCGCATGACCAACAGTTATGTGAATTTCCTTCCTTCTATTTTGGTGAAATGGGATGTAAATGATGATTTCAAGATACGCGGTTCTTACACGCAGACCTTGAGCCGGCCCAAATATTCAGCTTTGGTTCCCAGTGTGAATATCAACCGTGGTGATAATGAAATAAAGATTGGTAATTCTGACTTGAAACCGACTATTTCTTATAACTTTGATTTGAGTGCCGATTATTATTTCAAGAGTGTAGGTTTAGTGAGCGCAGGTTTTTTCTATAAGAAAATAGACGATTTCATCGTAGATCAGGTACTGACCAACTATGAATACCAAGGAACAGAATATACCCGTTTCACTCAGCCCAAGAATGCAGGAAATGCTAATCTGTGGGGATTGGAATTTTCTTATCAGCGTGATTTCGGCTTCATTGCTCCGGCCTTGAAGTATGTGGGTTTCTATGGAACCTATACTTATACGCACTCACGCGTGGAGGACTTTAACTTCGAAGGACGTGAGAACGAGAGCGGGTTGAGTTTGCCGGGGTCTCCCGAGCATACGGCGAATGCCTCTCTTTACTTTGAAAAAGGAGGCTTGAATGTGCGCCTGAGCTATAACTTTGCATCTGATTTTATCGATGAAATGGGCCCAAGTACATTTTATGACAGATATTATGATGCTGTGAACTATATGGATGTGAACGCCAGTTATACCTTTGGCAAGAAGGTGAAAATGACCTTTTATGCTGAGGCGAACAATCTGCTGAACCAGCCGCTCCGTTATTACCAGGGAACGAAGGATCGTACTATGCAGGCAGAATATTATGGCGTGAGAATGAATGCAGGTTTAAAAATAAGTTTCTAAAAATAAGTATATGAAAACGTTGATGATGATTAGAAGAATGAAAGAAGTATTGACATGGGTATGGATTGCCGTCATTGGTACGGCTATCTGCCTGAATGTGTGTGCCCAGACTCCGCAAGATTGGAAAGGACTGGAGAAACAACTGAATTTTTATATGGCTAACGATTTGGGACGTAACGGTTATTATGACCAGAAGCCCATAGCCGAGTTGATGGGAGAAATGGCGGATGTTATTGGTCCCGAGTGTGTATTTGCAGCCGGAGACGTGCACCATTTTGAAGGTGTGCGCAGCGTTAACGATCCGCTCTGGATGACCAACTACGAGTTGATTTACAGTCATCCCGAGTTGATGATAGACTGGTTTCCGATCTTGGGAAATCATGAATACCGGGGTAATACGCAGGCTGTGTTGGATTATACCAATGTGAGTCGTCGCTGGTCGATGCCTGGTCGTTATTATACCAAAGTCTTCGAGAAGAAAGGAACTGCCATCCGTTTTGTGATGATAGATACCGCTCCTCTGATTGACAAATACCGTAACGAGAGCGAAACTTATCCGGATGCCTGTAAACAAGATATGGATCAGCAATTGGCATGGATAGATTCTGTACTGACTGTTGCCAAAGAAGATTGGGTAGTCGTAATCGGACATCATCCCATTTATGCTGAAACGTCGAAAGACGACAGTGAACGCAGCGATATGCAGAAGCGTCTGGATCCTATCCTCCGTAAACATAAGGTGGATATCTATGCATGCGGACACATTCATAACTTCCAGCACCTTCGTGTGCCGGGCAGTGATATCGACTATGTGGTAAATTCGGCTGGTTCGTTGAGCCGTAAGGTAAAACCAGTGGAAGGCACTCTGTTCTGTAGTCCCGAACCGGGCTTTTCTATCTTTACGGCAGACAAGAAAGAACTGGATATGCACATGATTGATAAGAAAGGAAAAGTAATCTATACTGTAAAACGCACCAAATAGGAATAGTTATTTTAGGGAAAAAGAGTACATTTGCGGTATAAAACTGTAAATGTACTTTTTGTTATGTTGAATACACTCCTTTTGATTGGTGGTCTGGCTCTCATTTTAGCTGGCGCGAATGGCTTGACGGATGGTTCTGCAGCGGTTGCCAAACGTTTCCGTATTTCTGATTTGGTAATCGGGCTTACCATTGTAGCTTTCGGCACTTCGGCTCCCGAATTGGTTATCAGTGTGCTTTCTGCATTGAATGGCAGTGCTGAAATGGCTATTGGTAATGTGGTGGGTAGTAATATATTCAATGCTTTGATGATTATAGGTTGTACTGCCTTGGTACTCCCCATAAAAGTAGGTGAGGGGACGATGAGTAAAGAGATTCCGTTAGTCATTCTTTCTTCGTTGGTACTTTTTGTCTGTGCCAATGACATGATGCTGGACAGGGAAGCGGTCAATGTTATCAGCCGTTCCGATGGGTTTGTTCTGCTGGCTTTCTTCCTTATATTTATGCGTTATACATTTGCCATCGCCCGTAATGGGGCAGATGAGGCAGGAGAGGAGCAGAAGATAAAGGAAATGCCTGTATGGAAATCGGTGTTGTATATTGCAGGAGGGCTGGCCGGACTCATATTCGGCGGACAGCTTTTTGTCGACGGGGCAAGCGGGCTTGCCCGTTCATGGGGTGTCAGTGAATCGGTAATCGGACTGACATTGGTAGCCGGAGGTACTTCCTTGCCGGAGCTTGCCACATCTGTTACGGCGGCTTTAAAGAAGAATCCGGGAATTGCTATCGGCAATGTCATCGGTAGTAATCTGTTCAATATATTCTTTGTTCTGGGGTGCAGCGCTACGGTATCACCGCTTCCGATGGGGAATATAAATAACCTCGATTTAAGTGTACTGATTGCTTCCTCCCTGTTGTTGTGGCTGGTAGGCTGGTTTTTCCGCAAACGTACCATAACCCGGCTTGAAGGCGCATTGATGGTTGGCTGTTATGTCGTTTATACCGCCTATCTTATTGCCCAACAGTGAAAAAGCCATAAAAAGAATAAGTTTTCTGCAAAAAAACTTCTATCTTTACACCCCGAATTTTATAAAAATACAGCATGGCTATTACCATTAAAAAAGTCAGTTCAAAGAAAGAACTAAAGACGTTTATACGGTTCAACTACGAGTTATACAAAGAGAATCCCTATTCCGTACCCGATTTGTACGATGATATGCTGAATACGTTCAGCCCGAAGAAGAATGCCGCTTTCGAGTTTTGTGAGGCGGAGTATTTTCTGGCATATAAGGATAACAAGGTGGTAGGACGTATTGCAGGGATTATAAATAAACGCGCAAACGAGACTTGGAATAAAAAAGAAGTTCGTTTCGGATGGATCGATTTTCTGGATGATATCGAAATATCACGTGCCTTGTTGGATGCAGTAGCCCAATGGGGTAAATCAAAAGGTATGGATACCATTCAGGGGCCTTTAGGCTTTACCGACTTTGATGCGGAGGGTATGCTGGTAGAAGGATTCGACCAGTTGAGCACCATGGCGACTATCTATAATTATCCTTATTACCCACAGCATATGGAGAAGTTGGGATTCGAGAAGGATGCCGATTGGGTGGAATATAAAATTTATATTCCGGATGCAATTCCTGATAAGCATAAGCGTATCAGTGACTTGATTCAACGTAAGTTTAACCTGAAGGTGAAGAAATATACATCGGGTAAGAAAATTGCGGCCGAATATGGACAGGCTATATTCGAGTTGATGAATGAGGCTTATGCTCCGCTTTATGGTTTCTCGGCTTTGTCGCAAGGACAGATCAACCAGTATATAAAGATGTATTTGCCTATTGTAGATTTGCGTATGGTAACCTTGGTGACCGATGCCGAAGATAAACTGGTGGCAGTGGGGATTTCAATGCCTTCTCTGTCCGAAGCGTTACAAAAAGCGAAGGGACGTTTGCTGCCTATGGGATGGTATCACCTGTTGAAAGTGTTGTTCCTGCATAAGTATCCTCCTATGTTGGATTTGTTGCTGGTTGCTGTAAAACCTGAGTATCAGAACAAAGGTGTCAATGCTTTGTTATTCTCGGACTTGATCCCCGTATATCAGCAACTGGGATTCAAGTATGCCGAAAGTAATCCGGAACTGGAACTGAACGGAAAGGTGCAGGCCCAGTGGGAATATTTCAAGACCGAGCAGCATAAACGCCGTCGTGCTTATAAAAAGAGTATTCTGTGACAACGATATATAAAAATGTGATAAGTCAATATGGAAGAAAACAACGAACTGATAAACAATCCCGCCGTAGAATATACCGACGATAATATCCGCCACCTCAGTGACATGGAGCATGTGCGTACCCGTCCCGGTATGTATATTGGAAAGTTGGGTGACGGATCACATGCCGAGGACGGTATCTACGTTCTTTTGAAAGAAATTATCGATAACAGTATCGATGAATTTAAAATGCAGGCGGGTAAAAAGATTGAGATTATTATTGAAGAAAATCTCCGTGTCAGCGTGCGTGATTATGGCCGGGGTATTCCGCAGGGAAAACTCATTGAAGCTGTTAGTGTGTTGAATACGGGAGGTAAATATGACAGCAAGGCGTTCAAGAAGAGCGTCGGACTGAATGGGGTCGGTGTGAAAGCCGTCAATGCATTGAGCTCACGTTTCGAGGTGCGCAGCTATCGTGATGGAAAGGTGCGTATCGCTACCTTTGCCAAGGGAGACTTGTTGACGGATACCACACAAGATACAACAGAAGAGAACGGTACTTATATTTTCTTTGAACCGGATAACCTGTTGTTTGAGAACTACAGTTTCCGTCCGGAGTTCGTGGAAACCATGCTCCGCAACTATACCTATCTGAATACAGGACTGGCCATTATCTATAACGGTCAGCGTATCCTGTCCCGTAACGGGTTGGTGGACTTGCTTAACGACAACATGACGGCTGTGGGATTATATCCCATCATCCACTTGAAAGGAGAAGATATCGAGATCGCTTTTACGCATACCGGCCAGTATGGTGAGGAGTATTACTCTTTTGTCAACGGACAGCACACCACGCAGGGAGGTACGCATCAAAGTGCTTTCAAAGAGCATATGGCCCGTACCATCAAGGAATATTTCAACAAGAATATGGACTATGCCGATATCCGTAACGGATTGGTAGCTGCCATTGCCGTTAATGTGGAGGAACCGTTGTTCGAAAGTCAGACTAAAATCAAGCTGGGCTCTACCAATATGGCTCCCGGTGGTCCTACCGTTAATAAGTTTGTAGGTGATTTTGTAAAGACTGAGGTCGATAACTATCTGCACAAACATACGGATGTGGCCGATGTGATGTTGCAGAAGATTCAAGAATCGGAGAAAGAGCGTAAGGCTATAGCCGGAGTGACCAAACTGGCACGTGAACGTGCCAAAAAGGCAAATCTTCATAACCGTAAGTTGCGTGACTGCCGTTTTCACCTGAATGATGCCAAAGGAGACAAGAAGGAGGAAAGCTGCATTTTCATTACCGAGGGTGACTCGGCGAGCGGTTCTATCACCAAGAGCCGTGATGTAAATACTCAGGCAGTATTCAGTTTGCGTGGTAAGCCGTTGAATTCTTACGGGCTGACCAAGAAGATTGTATATGAGAATGAAGAGTTTAACTTGCTTCAGGCTGCTCTGAACATAGAGGACGGTATGGAAGGATTACGATATAACAAAGTGATTGTGGCAACAGATGCCGATGTGGACGGTATGCACATCCGTTTGTTGCTGATTACCTTCTTCCTGCAATTCTTCCCCGATTTGATAAAGAAAGGTCATGTATATATTCTTCAGACTCCTTTGTTCCGTGTCCGTAACCGCAAGAAAGGAGTTTATGAAACGGTATATTGTTATTCGGAAGAAGAACGGATTGCCGCAATCGAACGGTTAAGCCCCAATCCCGAAATCACACGGTTCAAAGGTTTGGGAGAGATTTCACCCGATGAATTCAAGCACTTTATCGGCAAAGATATGCGTTTGGAGCAAGTTTCCCTCCGCAAGACTGATCTGGTAAAGGAGTTACTGGAGTTCTACATGGGTAAGAACACGATGGAACGTCAGAATTTTATTATAGATAACCTTGTTGTAGAAGAAGATATTGCGTGAGTGAATCACTAAAAAATATGAGAAGAGCGATATTTCCGGGAACCTTTGATCCTTTTACCATCGGTCATTATTCGGTCGTGAAGAGAGCGTTGACTTTTATGGACGAAGTGGTGATCGGCATCGGTATCAATGAGAATAAGAAAACTTGGTTTCCTACAGAGAAACGAGTGGAGATGATCGAGAAACTTTTTGCGGATGATCCCCGGGTAAAGGTCGATGCTTATGATTGTCTGACCATTGACTTTGCCCGAGCTAAGGAGGCGCAGTTCATTGTTCGTGGTATCCGTACCGTACACGATTTTGAATATGAGGAAACTATAGCCGATATCAACCGGAAACTGGCCGGAATAGAAACGATTCTGTTGTTTACGGAGCCGGAACTAACCTCTATCAGTTCTACGATTGTAAGAGAATTGTTGCAGTTTGGCAAAGATGTGACGCCATTCTTGCCTGAAGGAATGAAAATAGACTGACCATGAAATATACTATGTATTTTGCAGGCTTGATTGCCTGCTTTTTTTCTATCGTAGCCGCACAGGCTCAGGAGAGTAAATTTCTGAATTCTCCGGCACGTAAGTTGCAACTGGCGGAATTTGCCATTGCCAATCTTTATGTAGACGAAGTCAATGAGGGAAAGCTGGTGGAAGAAGCTATCGTAAAAATGCTGGAGCAGCTTGATCCTCATTCTACCTATTCTGATTCGGAGGAAGTGAAGAGAATGAACGAGCCGTTGCAGGGAAACTTCGAAGGTATCGGTATACAGTTTAATATGGCGGAGGACACTTTGCTGGTGATACAGCCTGTATCGGGCGGACCGTCCGAAAAAGTCGGTATTCTGGCCGGTGATCGTATCGTCATGGTGGAAGATACGCTGATAGCCGGTGTAAAGATGAGTACCGAGGATATTATGCGTCGTCTCCGTGGTCCTAAAGATTCAAAAGTGAATCTGAAAATACTTCGCCGAGGGGTGAAGGAACTGCTTCCCTTTACGGTGAAAAGGGATAAAATACCTGTTTACAGCTTGGATGCTTCCTATATGATTAAAGATAAGATCGGTTATATTCGTATCAACCGTTTTGCCGCCACTACCCATGAGGAGTTCAAGAAAGCGCTGACCGGGTTGCAGAAGAAAGGAATGAAAGACTTGATTCTTGATTTGCAGGGCAATGGCGGGGGGTATTTGAATGCTGCTATCGATATTGCCAATGAATTTTTGGGTAAAAAGGAACTGATTGTCTATACGGAGGGCCGTCGCAATCCTCGTAGCGAGTTTTTTGCCAAAGGTACGGGCGAGTTTCAGAACGGTCGTCTGATGGTATTGGTTGATGAATTTTCTGCTTCTGCCAGTGAGATTGTGACCGGAGCTGTTCAGGATTGGGACAGAGGAGTTGTTGTGGGCCGGCGCAGTTTTGGTAAAGGCTTGGTGCAGCGTCCCATTGATTTGCCGGACGGTTCGATGATCCGTCTGACGGTGGCCCGCTATTATACGCCTGCCGGACGTTGTATCCAGAAACCTTACGAAAGCATTGAAAAGTATAATGAAGACCTGATAGACCGTTATAATAAAGGAGAAATGATGAGTGAAGACAGCATCCACTTTCCGGATTCACTGAAGTTCAAGACTCATAGGTTGGCCCGTACGGTATATGGTGGCGGAGGGATCATGCCCGATTATTTTGTGCCGATTGATACGACTCTCTATACTAAATACCATCGTCAGTTGCGTGATAAAGGAGCGTTGATGAAAGCTCATTTCCATTTTATTGATGCCCATCGTAAAGAATGGCTGGGCAAATACAAGACTTTCAATGAGTTCTACAAACGTTTTGAAGTGACTCCGGATATGTTGGCACAACTGGTTGCTACCGGCAAGGAGATGGGAGTGGAATATAATGAAGAAGAGTATCAAAAGGCCCTGCCTCTGCTGAGGTTGCAGATGAAAGCATTGATAGCCCGTGATTTATGGGATATGAATGAATATTATCACGTCATTAATGACGCGAATGAAAGTATCAGGAAAGCGCTGGAACTGTTGGAGCAACCGGACTTTGAGGGGCTGCTGTTGAAAAAGCGATAGTCAAGACTTTATATTAACTGCAGGGGCGCATAGTTGCACTCCTGCAGTTGTCTGAAAAACTTCTGCTGTGTCTTCTTTTAGGTGTGGAATAATTTTCCAACCATCACTTTATCTGTCTCCCGAACAGCACCTTATTCAGCCATCGGTTCACATACACGTTCACGAAAGCACATCCTACTCCGATAGCGGCTCCTGCCACTACATCACTGGGATAGTGCACCCCTTGGTTCATCCGGGCAAACCCTACTCCGCAAGCCCATACGGCTGAAGGGGCGATAACATACCACTTAGGATAAGTGATGGAGAGTGAGGTGGCTAAAGAAAAAGCTGCCGCAGTGTGTCCTGAAGGGAATGACGGACTATCGGCATCCGGTGCTCCGTATGCATGAATCTTATCCGGATACTTTACAAAAGGCCGGTCACGACCTATTATATGTTTGGCGGCGTATGTAATCCCCACTGCTTCAATCACACTGGTTCCTATGTAAATGGCATCTTTCAGCATCGGCTGGTCTTTTTTTATCAATGCATAGAGTCCCATGGCTGTAGGTATTCCTACGGGTAGAATCACTCCGCTAGCGGACAATCCGCGGCTCAGTCCGTGTACATCCCATCGGTTGATGGTTTTCAACGTGTTGATGTCTATATTCTGTGCGCTGAGGCTGAATGTAAAACAGGCTGTCAGTATAAGAAAAATAATCCTTTGGCGTTTCATTTAGTTTGGCATTTGTTCAGTGCAAAGATAGGAAAATAATGTAATTCGCATTTACCCTTCCCCGAATTAAAGAATAATTTCCATAATTCCTTGTATTATCGCTAGAATTCCTTTACTTTTGCATCGTGAATACACAGCTTTTAACAGAATTTTTAGTTCTAACAATTAAATAATTTAAATTCAATCATTTATGTGGTTAAGTAAT
>ERZ1027094.807-NODE-807-length-15024-cov-3.826909_pt1 | contig 15024 bp, 7 predicted proteins | sample MGYA00519410_ERZ1027094 | MGnify/ENA primary metagenome ERZ1027094 (study PRJEB26926, sample SAMN06164647) | human gut metagenome | biome: ENVO:00009003; feature: ENVO:2100002; material: ENVO:00002003 | host: Homo sapiens | place: USA | collected 2012 ...
CGAGATGCAGCGTAGTCTCGTGGGCTCGGAGATGTGTATAAGAGACAGCCGTAGGCACTTTTGTAGCAATGTTCGTACTATCCGCTTTCAAGGCGGTCAAGGCTTCCTTTGCAGCCTTATAAGCATCGCTCTCGCCGATCTCTGCAATTGATTCCTGAAGGCTCTCCACTTTCGCTTCCACTGCGGCGGCCGCGGCCTGCGCCTGCTGTGCAGCTGCTTTGCCATCTCCCGCTGCAAATACGGGGGACATGGAAGAAACGGCCATTAAACCGGCCAACAAAGCGCTTAACAGCTTCTTACTCTTTTTCAACGTTTCTTTACCTCCCTTATTCTAATGCCGGACGTCCGTGCTGAGAAAACCTCCTTTCTCCAAAAATCCGTCTGATTCGGACATATATCCGCAGCTTTCATCGATCCATAAGGATGACGCACGATGATGAGGATGTCCGAACAGATTTTACGGTCGTTTTCATTCTAAAATGTTAACTCAGCATTGTCAAGATGAATATAAATGAAAAATAATCGGTATTATTTTATATACAATCTGCCGTCATGCATAAAAGAGATACAATTGATCGAATGAGGAGATCTGATCACCCAGTTTTTTTGATTCAGCGGCTTGGGCCAACGTAACGGACGCCGCATAGGCGTTGGGCAGTTTCTACGATCAAACAAGGCCCCCTGCGGCACAAGCCACAGGGGACCTCTCTCATTTGTTCTGTTTCACAGAAGGGCGTTTGCCTTATTTCTGCCAGTCGTAGTTATAGAAGCGAACCTTCACCGGATCAGAGGTTACAGTGTTGCCATAGATATCTTCCACTGTTACCTGAATCCAGCAGGAATGCGCGCCGACCACGCTGTTTTTCGCACGAATAACCGCAGTCATACCGTCCGCAGCGGGCTCGATATCCGCCTCCGGATCGTCCACAGACCAGTTGGCATACTGCCAGGTGATGCTCTTAACCGTTGCGCCATCGTTGATGGCAACGCCGAGCGTAACAGGCGTGCTGTTCCACCGCTTCGTCCAGGAAACCTTCTGATAGACTACTTCGCCAACGGCTGCGCCGTTCTGCGTGATAGCTACACTAGTGACTGCTGTGCCGAGATCAAGCGCACGGAAGGCTGCCGTCAGCGCCTCGCACGCCGCGTCAACGCTTGTCTGGTTAGCAAGCTCAGAAGCAGCAATCATTTCGGCCTCGGCCAGCACTTCGCTGATCTGAGCCTGCTGCTCTGCGGTCAGCTCTGTGCCCTTCACAAGGGCAATCGCCTCATTGAGGGCCGTCTTATCCGCGCGCACGCGCACCACGCAGCTCACAGTGAAGCCGCCATCCTCTGTGGTGGCGGTGATCTCCGCATCGCCAGGGCCAACCGCTGTGACAACACCGTTCACCACGGTTGCCACACGTTCATTGGAGGAGGCCCAGGCAGCATTCTTATTCTTTACCGTGACCGGTTTAAAGCTAAGGTTCAGCGCGAGCTGCTCGCCCTGAAGCATGTTGGCAGAGGTGCGGTCGATGGAGACATCCGTCACCTTGCCTTGGAAGAACGCAATCAAGCGCTCGAAGAAATCGATCAGGCCGTTTGTGCCAACACCGTCTCCAGTGATGAACCCGAAGGACAGGAAGTCAAGCACGCTGTCGGCCCACTTGGCAAGATCGATCAGATCCTGGTTGCCGCTGTCATAGAGCTTCTGGAACACAGCGTTCCACCGCTCGTTGAAATCCTTCAGCGAGCCGATCGCGCCGTCCGCTGCGCCATCCTTGCCTTTGAAGATGGTGTAAGCCGCGCCAAGAATCTTGTCAACGCCGTTGTCTTCCTTATACATCTTCGCAAAGGTATTCAGCACGTCGCGCAGGCCCTTCTTGAGATCCTCGCTCATGCCCATCTTGTTGGCGATCAGGTCTGCCACGATGTTGATGTTATCCTCATAGAACGCAAGCTCCACAACGTTGCGCAGAATCACGGTGACGAAATCCGCCTGGTCGATGTTTTCGAGACGGTACGCCTTCTCGCCGGACTTGGACGTATATGGCGTGACCGTGCCCACTGTGAGCATGTTGAAGTCATAGAGGAACGGGATCTTCAGGTTGACCGGCTCGCCGTTGATCTCAAGGCCTGCCAGCGCATCAATGATGATCTGGGTCAGGTCAAGATTAAGGCTGAATTCAAGGTCGTAAATCGGGCGGACCGTGTCGAGCAGGACAAAGATTGCCTGCGCGGTGTTTTCAACACAGACCTGGAGGCCGCCGTTATTGATGAAATAGAGAATATTCGGCAGGATCTCAAAGACTTTGTTCACCGGATCGGTATAAATCTCCTCAAGCAGGTTGAGCACCGGCGTGAGGATCGCGCTGAGCGCAATGCTGCTATCTTCCTTGACTGCCGCGGCATAGTCATCATACGACATAATATCGTCCGGGTTGCATCCGAGGCTTTCGAGGATCGGGATGACGCCGGTCTTGTAGCCCGGGTAGCCATTAGCCTTCACCACACCGAGAACCTCCAGATCCTGATCCGCGAGAACGGTTGCGAGGATCGGCGTGAACGGTGTGAGCGCCTTGGTCAGCGCCGCGGCGAAGCCGTCCTTGTCGCCGTCTTCAAAGCCCCAGTTGTAGCCTTCCGTGACCTCATCCCAGGAGGAGAGGTCGATGCCGACAATGCCGAGAATCGGCTTAAGGTCGACGCCCAGTCCGCCGAGCAGGTCCTTCACCATCAAAACAAGAGAAGTGAGCGTCTCGTTGGTGTAGATGCCCGTAATATAGGATTTAATGAGCTCGCTGAGCTTCAAGGTATCCTTGCCGCCCAAGATGAGCATCATATTGTCGATGAAGTCCGGCAGGCGGTCGGAGATGTACTGCGCCTGCTCTTTGGTCCAATCCTCACTATAAGTCACGTTGTTGATCACAGCGCCGGCCTCGCCGTTGGCAATGGCCTCGTCGGCCGCATCGGAGAACGCATAGCTCATCTGCTTAGAGGCATACTCCTGCGGAACGAACAGCTCAGTGACCGCCGCGATCACGTTATCCGGGTTGTTGCCGAGGTTCTTGAGGATGCCCATGATATCATCGCCAAGTTCGATCTCGGAGCCCGTCATCGACCCAATCAGCGCGAAGAGGGAATCCATGAAATCCTGATCGCCCAGCATCGGCAAGATATAGCGAAGAACCGCCAGCAGAGTAGCTTCTTTGTCAACAACAAGCTGGCGCCGCGTGCCGCCCGTGCGGCCGCTCGGCGCTTCCACCAGCGTACCCTGGCTCGCAAGCATCGCCTGGTTGATGGTCGGCAAAACAAGGTTTGCTTCCGGTGCAACCAAGCCAAGGACTGTGGAGAGGAGGACGTTCAGATCTGTGAACATCGCATCGCTGAGGTTAATCCCTAAATCCGGGATCAGAGTGGGCAGGCTCATCACCAGATCATACAGATTATCGGCGTTCAAGCCAGCCAGTGAGAGCAGAGAGGTTTTATAATACGATACCCAGTTGCCGAAGAAGGAATCGCCGATATCCAGAATCGGATTAAGCTTAGTAGCCTTGAGGATCTCCCCAATGATGCCGAACTCCATGATGTAGGCAAACTTCGGCAAAAGCTCCAGCACGGTTGAAACCGGCTCTACCGCAACTGTATCCTCCACCCAGCTGAGCAGCGGCAGCAGGATCGCACTCATTAACTGCTCTGTGGTGGTGTAGGTGTTGTAGGTAGCTGTTGGTACGATATTGTCGCACTCTAGCATCTCAAGCAGTGGAAGAACAGCATTGTTGTAAAGGTTGACAGCGTCCATCCTGAGATACGCGTCAACAATAATGGTGGTATGCTCCGACATTGCTTGATTGGTCAGCACAGAGCGCAGGATGGGAGCTAAGCCGCCCAGCGCCTGGCCAAGCGCGGCAACAAAGGTCTCCTTATCATGCACGCCCCAGGAAACATCTCCGTTTACATTAAACTGGGACCAATCATTACCGGCAGCGTTGAGCGCCGCAATGACGCTGCCATACCTGCTGCTGTCAAGAACTTTCGACAACGTATTGGGGTAAACGTTGAGATTTAAATCGCTAAACCTATCCAGGATCAACTGACCGGTAAGCTTTATGCCTAAAATTTCTGTAAGCTCCAGATCCTTCAACGCATTCACAAGCATTGGATAAATAGCTGTGACAATGGTATTCACCATCGCATCTGTATACAGCCCGGTCTCCAACGCCCCTTGGATAGCCTCTTGCAGCGTCCCCTCAATCCCGAGCAGACCAGTAACCTCTTGGTTCTGCATGAGGGAATCGATCTTTGTGATGGTTTCGGAGAGCTTCTCCTTTGTCACATCGTATTCCTCGCCCTCGGTGCGGGCGATATCGCCGGGCAGGATGTCGCGCGTTGGGTATTCCGGCTCATACTTCTGCCAGCCGGACATGCCCTTTGTCTCCACAAAGCGGTTATACTCTTCGAGCATTGGGGCCAGACGATCATACTTTGCCTGAAGCTCGGCGGAAACGGTAATGTGCTCGAGGATATTGGCCTCCACACCGCCGATGGCCTCTTTGACCGCTTTGTAGTTGAGCAGCGTGATTTGGCCAAAGTCGCTGTAGTTATCAATAGCTTTATCAAGCTGCGCTTCTACGCGATCGGTCAGCGTTGTGTCGATGCGGGCGGCATAGCTTTCAATCGCAGCCCACTTCTCCTCGCCAAAAACACGGTTCAGCGTATCAGCATCATATTGTGCAAGCTCGGCCAGCTTCGTCTTTGCGTTGGCCTGCCGATCATTGATGAGCTCATCCGTGGTGAGCGTGGTCAGATCGGTGTTCAGGAGATCGTCATTAAAATAGACCAGATACTCCTCCACCTCAGTGGAAAGCTTGCGGGCCTCAATTTCGACCTTCGCGTTGTGGATAAACTCCGTCACATACGCCGTGCCCTCCGTGAACACACGGCTGACTGCGGCGGGCTTGCGGGCCGTCACCATATTATACTGGGCAGTGGCCTCCGCCCAGGTTTTGGTGAGGTCTTCATCGGAGATGGTTGCAAGATCCGTTGCCGCAATCAGCGCGTCGATTGTGGCCTTGATGCCCTGCAACTCGATAACCTGCTTTTCCACCTCGACAGAATCAATAAACGCGTTGATCTGTTCCATCTTGAGGCCGGTTTCACCAAGCGCATAGGCAATCGCCTCGGCGGTGCAGCCGTTGAGATTCGCCCTGAGGGCGTTCATCTCATCGAGCAGCGCTACAAGGGCGTCATACTCCATCGCGGCAGGGTCGTTCTTCATCTTTTCCGCGATCTGCTGCGCAAACTCCAGCGCAAACTTTTTGTCGCGCGCGGTAGTCGCATCGCTGATGAAAGCTTTAATCGCGGCCTTGTCGAAGAAGTGGTTCATCACCGCGTCGTTGCCCCACAGGGAGCAGGCGTCCACGGCGGCCTGGTTTGCATTCACAAGCGCCACAAGCTCTTCCGACGTCATTGCGTCGAGATCACTCTTGAGCAGCTCTTCTGTGAAATAAGAGCCAAAGGCCTTGAGCTGCGCCGGGATCTCTGTATTGGGAGCCGTTTCCGTGCGGCTCCAGCCATTCGGCTTGAGATAGTTACAGGCGTTTCTGGTGGCGTTAGCAAAACCTGATCTCCACTCATGACGGCCGTGCGCCCACAGATATTCCACCGCTGTGGGAATAGAATCCGGCAGCTTGGAAATGTCGCCATCCTGTGCAAGCAGGAGATCCGCTATGTCGCGCACGATCCGAATGCCATAGGTACGTTCCTGCGGCTGATCAGGTTGGCTGAAATTTTTCCAATCAGCATTATTCCCGTTCATCCCACCAACAAATGCTTTGATGGCTGTGCGGGCATTCGCCAACTCGTCGCCGACAACGCCATATTCGTTTTGCAGCTTTGTCAGCACAGCCTCGGCAACGCCGTGCGCGGTATTGGCCGCGTTGTCGTTCTTGCTGGTGTGATTAGGAGCTTCCGCCGCTGCCACCACCCAGAAGGCTTCGGCTGCCGCCTCAATCTCCCCGGTCGGGTCGTTCACGACCGTGATGTAGTTCTGCGGGCTGCCCCAAGACGCATGGCGCACCCCGTCCGCCTTCAACGCCGCCGCCAGCGCATCATAAGGATCCGCCGCCAGCGCCGTCAAGCCAACGCTCAGGCTTGTCATAACCATCAAAACAGCCATGAACACGCTCAGCGCCTTTTTGGAAATTTTCATGTGCATACCTCTTTTCTTTTCACGATTCCTGTGCATCACCTTCCTGTGATCCCCGGCCCTTTGCACAGGCCTTCTGCAAACGTTTGCAGGGAAGCCGGTTCATATTCCTCTGGTCGTTCCAAAAAAGCCTATCACATCCCTTTTTTTGTTGGAATTCTCTAAGGTGCTAGAGTCTTCCTTAATTATTAATAATAAATGAATATTCGAATTTATTATTGCCGTTCAGAACTTAACAATTTTTTAACATACTCAATAAAAATCCTGTATCTACAAGCTTCTTATTGTTTATATGCCTTTTTCTTTCCCTCAATTTTCTTCTAAACCCATATTTTGTTTTTCTACATAATGTCGAAATAAAATTCCATTTTCACAACGTATTGTCGATTTTAGTTTAACATATAACGCCCCTCCTACTTTGTGCATTTTGCACAAAACAGACTAGGATCGGATTTTTTAACAAGACGCCCCCATTGGTAATTCCTTGCTAAATAATTCGCATCGTTTCATTGAAAAAATGCCTTTCATTTCCCATCGATATGCCATTTTTACAGACTGGCATGAAAAAAGCGGAGGAAAGATGAGCCGTCTTTCCTCCGCTTATATTTTATTTATTACCTTTGAAAATGCTTAAAATATCAAAATAGCCGTCGTCATCCGGGCCATAGGGGTTCTTTGCAGGTGGCGCTGTCGACCGCTTCGGCTCTGGCGGCAACTCAAAAGAAGGGCGATCCGCCTTTGGATCTTTTCCCTCCGCCTCCACAGCGGCGGCGCCTTTTTCCATCGCCTCTTCAAATGGGGATTTTGCCGCTGCCGGTTTTGCAGATGGCGCCGCCTCGGTATCCCCCCGCGCCCCATCTTCACCGAAGCCGGTTGCAACCACGGTAACAACCATTTCATCATCCAGCATATCGTCAAAGGAAACGCCCCAGATGATCGTTGCATCCGGATGAGCCTCCTTAGCGATGATTTCAGACGCAACCTCCACATCCTCCAAGCCGATATCATCAGAAGAGGTGATGCTGATAATCACACCGTGCGCGCCGTGGATGGAGGTTTCCAACAGCGGGCTGGAAACTGCCGCATTCGCAGCGGCTTCCGCTTTATCCTTCCCACTGGCATGGCCAACGCCCATATGCGCATGGCCCGCATCTTTCATAACAGCGGTAACATCCGCAAAATCCAAGTTGATGAAGCCCGGCACCTTAATCAGCTCCGAGATGCTTTTCACACCCTGAAGCAGCACGCCATCCGCTTCGTCAAACGCGTTTGCAAGCGTGATCTTTTTGTCGGAAACGTATTTTAACCGTTCGTTCGGGATGATGACAAGGCTGTCCACATGCTCCGCCAGCTCCGAGATGCCCTGCTCAGCCTGCGCCATGCGGCGGCGGCCTTCAAAATGAAAGGGCTTTGTAACGATACCGACGGTGAGAATCCCCATCTCCTTGGCAAGCTGTGCAATCACCGGCGCTGCACCGGTGCCGGTGCCGCCGCCCATGCCTGCGGTGATGAAAACCATATCCGTGCCTTTAAGCGCATCCGCGATCATATCATGGCTTTCCTCAGCTGCGCGCTGGCCCACCTCAGGGTGTGCCCCAGCGCCCTGGCCATGAGTCGTTTTCTCACCGATCTGGATTTTATGGGTAGCCTGGGAGTGATTGAGCACCTGCCTATCCGTATTCACGGAGATAAATTCCACGCCCTGCACACCGGAGCGAACCATACGGTTCACGGCGTTTCCGCCGCCTCCGCCCACGCCGATGACCTTTATTTGTACTACATTTTCAAAGTCGTTATCAATTTCAAACGGCATTCATACGTCCCCCTATTGAACAATCTATGTAAAACAAACCGAAAAAAGCCACTGCAAATGGCGCCGCCTCCGTGAGCCGCGCACCGTATCCTGCCATCTTGGCATAAAGATACAGGATGATTAGTAATATACTAACACGGCGGGGGGTAAAATTCAATATGGTAGAAAAAGAATTTGGATATTTTTTCGTTCCGCCCGCCTTTCCATCATGCTCCGGCCTGTGTTGCCGGCTGGGAAGCCTTGCTTGTCTGGGCTGGTTCAATCGTTTCACTAAAAAAGGCTTTTTTGGGGATTGTCAGATTAATGCTGCCTTTTTTATCCGGATTACTCTCCTCCTCGCGTGCAATCACCTCTTGGCCGAGCTTTAGCTTCTGCGCAAGCTGATCATCTTCTCCCAGCAGCATCTCCATACGTCCCTGGTAGACCACCCGGATATCCCCAAGATCAGATAAATCGATTCGCGTAATTCCGGAAAGCCCTGTCTCCTGCACAGCATCCAGCAAATGGTCAAGCACCGTTTTTTCCTGCGATTGGCCGTTTGCCTGCTGCTCACCCACGGTTTCACTTGCCGCGCGCGCGCTTTCGCTCTCTTGTTCCTTTGGCGGGAAGCTCGCCTGTTTACCGGGCGAGGCGCTTTTCACCTCAACGCCCTTGAGCAGGGCAGCTCCCTCGGGCAGCTCTGTCGCACCGATCTCCAGCACTTTGCCGCTGCCTGTCATGATGAGATAGGAATTTCCCTGCTGCACGGCGAGCTTGAGCTGTGCCTCCTTCACGGTAATCACCAGCTTGTCCGGCAGCTTACGCTTGATGGTGACAGATTCCACATAAGGGAGCTTTTCTGCAATCCGTCCGGCCGCCTGCTCTGTTTTGCATAGGAAAAGGTTTTCCCCTTTGGCAATGCCAGAAGCCTCTATGACCTCTTGTGCCTGATAGCGGCTATTTCCCTTCACCTCAAAATCCGCAATATGAAAAAACACCGTGAACGTCAGCACCGCGCCCACGCAGAGAAGAAGCAAAAACAGCACAAGATAAAGGATTGCCTTTTTCCTGCGCCGCTTCTTCAACGAACGCAATTGCTGCTCGCGCCGGATCTCATCGCGGGAACGCGGCGTCTGCTCCGCCTGTGCAGGCGCAGCCGGCCTCTTCTGCGGGCCGGCTGCCCGTTTTAAATTAGAATTCTTCTTCTGTTTCATCGCAGATCTCCCTCTTGATTTGCGCCCCAATCGCCTGGAGGCTTTCCTCAATCTTTTCATATCCCCGGTCGATATGCCGGACGCCGGTGATTTCCGTGTTGCCGCGGGCAGACAGGCCTGCAATCACCAGCGAGGAACCTCCCCGCAGATCGGGAGCCACCACCGGCGCGCCCGATAAAAACGGCACGCCCTCCACAACCGCAACGCGCCCCTCCACCTTGATATGCGCGCCCAATCGCATTAGCTCACTAACGTGCTTATAACGGCTTTCAAATATATTTTCAATAATAACACTGGTGCCGTCGGCAATTGCGGTCATCGCCATCACAGGCGCCTGCGCATCGGTTGGAAAACCCGGGTAGGGCATCGTCCGCACCGTGTGCACCCGATGGAGCCGGGGCGGTGCGCTGATCGTCAAATCCCGCGCGCAGATGCTGATATCACAGCCAGCCTCCTCCATCACGGGAATGACCGGCCCCAAATGCGCCGGAATAATATCCCGCAACGTCAGATGGCCGTGCGTCACCGCCGCAGCGGCCATATAGGTTGCGGCCGTAATACGATCTGGAATCACTGTGTGTTCTGTGCCGGACAGGGCCTTTACGCCGTTTATGACGATTGTTCCCTCACCCGCGCCGTGAATACGCGCGCCGCACCCGTTGAGAAAATCGGCAAGATCGCTGATTTCCGGCTCCCGCGCCGCATTGACAAGCACCGTGCGCCCCTGTGCCGTGGCGGCGGCCAGCATGATGTTTTCCGTAGCGCCTACGCTTGGAAAGGATAGCGCAATCTTCACGCCCTTCATCGGCTCCGGACAAACACAGTCGAGCCTACCGTGCTCCTCCTGAATCTCCACGCCAAATTGCCGCATAGCGGAAAGATGCAGATCGATCGGCCTCAAGCCAATTTCACAGCCGCCCGGTGTGGACAAGCTTGCCTTGCCCATCCGCGCCAAAATCGGGCCGAGGAATACCACGGAAGAGCGCATCTCCCGCATCAGATGATCTGGGATATCGGAGCGTTCAATGCTTGTGGCATCTATCGTGACCGTGTTGCCCTCCCGCTCCACCTTACAGCCGAGATAGGTCAGAATCCGGATCGCCGCGTCTACATCTGTCAGCCTGGGGCAGTTATGTATGACGCAAGGCTTATTGGTCAAAACGGCAGCCGCAAGAATCGGCAGGGCGCTATTTTTAGAGCCGTGTACCCTCAGCTCCCCGCTCAAGCGCTTCCCGCCTTCAATGACGATTTTCTCCATTGTCGCACACCCTTTCGCATAAAAACACAAGCGGGCCGTTTTGCCGCCCTGCAATATACTATGCATGGGGTGAAATATGCGTGAAAAGAGAAAATGCGCCGGAGTGGATTGAGCGATCTAAATTTAGGAATGTTGATCCTTTTGGGCCAAGCCTGCAATCACTGCGTAAATCCGCTCGTTTGCATCTGTAATCGCAAGGGCCTTTGCGTTTGCCTCAAGCTGCCTGCGGCGCTGTGGGCTGCTCAGCAGCCGATCAAGCTCCTGAGCCAGGCGCTCTCCTGTCAAATCTTTTTCCTCGATGAGCACTGCGGCATCTTTGCTGACAAGCGCCATTGCGTTATGGTATTGATGATTTTCCGCTACATTGGGGGAAGGGATCAGGATGGACGCCTTCCCCATCGCCTCAACCTCGCTCAGGGAGCTTGCGCCGGAACGGCAGATCACCACATCTGCCGCCGCCATGCAACGATACATATCGTCAATATATTCCCGGATAATCACATGCTTTTCGAGGTCAGGATCCACACCCCTGTCCTTAAGCGCATCCTGCACCCACAAACCGTACTGCCCCATGGCATGCATAAAATAGCAGTCCGCCTGCTGGTGTCGCCCGGCGATTACCTCTACCATCGCACGGTTAATTGCTTCCGCACCCAGGCTTCCGCCCATGGAAAGCACCAGCGGACGATCGTCGAGCCCCAGCTCAAAGCGGGAAAGCGTGCGGTCTGCGCGCAGCAGCTCGCCGCGCACGGGAAGCCCCGTCACGGTGCATGGGTTTTTCGCATTCAGATATTGCTCCGCCGCGGGAACGGCGAGCATCACCTGATCTACCTTTCCAGCAAGCACCTTGTTTGTTTTGCCTGGAAAAGCGTTTTGCTCATGAATCGCGGTTGGAAAGCCGAGCTTTGCCGCCATGCGCAGCACCGGCCCGCTGACATAACCGCCAAAGCCCACCACCACATCCGGCTGAAAATCGAGCAGAATTTTTTTGGCCTGCGCGGAGGATTTGAGCAGTTTGGAAAGTGTGCCGAAATTGCGCTTTATGTTCTCAAGCGTCAGCCTCCGCTGAAAGCCGCTGATATCGATCGTTTTAAAATCATATCCCGCGGCGGGGACAAGGCGCGCCTCCATTTTTTCCGCAGTGCCTACAAACAGGATCTGTGCCTCCGGATGGCGCTCGCGCACCATTCCCGCAGCTGCCAGTGCGGGATTGATATGGCCGCCCGTTCCACCGGCGGCAAATAAAACCTTCATAAAACTTTCCCTTTCTGTTCCTAACAATCTGAGCGTAAAAATTTTTCCCGATGTTGTTTTACATTTTCCGCACCCTGGAATAGCGTGATACGGACAAGACGATTCCCATTTCCATCAACAAAATCATCAGCGAGGTGCCGCCATAGCTGAAAAACGGCAGGGAAATGCCCGTATTGGGTACCGTGTCCGTAACAACTGCAATATTCAGCGCCACCTGAAGGCCCACTTGAAACACAAGCCCCATGGCGAGCAACGCACCGAATCGGTCGCGCGCCTTCATAGCGATAACGAAGCCACGCCACACGAGCAAGCCAAACAGGATGATAATCGCGGTTGCTCCAATAAAGCCGAGCTCCTCGCAAACGATGGAGAAAATAAAATCATTCTGCGGCTCAGAGACATAGAGGTGCTTCTGCTTAGAATTGCCAAGCCCTGCCCCCAAGAACCCGCCGGAACCGATCGCATAGAGCGACTGGTTGGTTTGCCAGCGCGCTCCGAAGGGATCGAAATCCTTATCCAACCATGCCGTGATGCGCTTTGCCGCATAGGATGGCAACTTATCTGGAAAGATCACAAAGAAAACCACCACCGCAATCACCGCAACCGCGCCAATGACAAACCAGCGCATTTTGACCTCGCCAAAAAACATCATCGCCACGCCGATTGAAAACATCAAAATCGTACCGGACAGATGGTTTTCAAGAAACACAAGCCCGCACATAAGGCAGATCACTGCCGCATAAAAGAGCATATAGAGCGTGGAAGTTGCCTTGCACGGGTTAATCAGGCCGTTGGTTTTATCACGCAGAAAATTCGCCGTTCTTCCCCGGGAGGGCGTTTTATCAATAATCTGCCGGTGGTGCTTCTCCATGCTCCAGGCACAAAAGAGCACCAGCGCCACCTTGGCGATCTCCGAAGGCTGGAAGGTAAAACCGCCTGGCAGCGGAATCCAGCGCTTAAAATCGCCCAGATTGGTGTGATAAAACAGCACCACAACCAGCAGCACAATCGATATTGCAATGCCGGGTATGGCAAGGTACTTATACCATTCATAGTTAATCTTCGACACCAGGAACATCAGCACTACGCCTACAATGGCAAAAATCAGCTGCCGTTTAAAATAATAGGTGCTGTCGCCATCATTATAATAGGCGTAGGTATAGCTGGAAGAAAGCAGCATAATCAGGCCGATGGTCAAAAGAGCGAGCGTAAACATCATAAAAGGCACATCAAACGCATCCTTTGACATCAGTTTACGCAGCGCAGAGACCTTGCTTGTACCCTGGGGCTGCATTCGGTTGCGGTTGCGCGCCGCATTCGCTCTGTCTGCCATGATCAGGCCTCCTTCGTTTCCATCCGGCCGGGAATTCTCAGCCGAAATACATAAGCAAAGCTCCCAAAGCCCCGCCCAAGATCGTGATTGCGCTAAACACAAAAACGATCTTCGTCTCTTTCCAGCCGGACATTTCCAGTCCGTGATGAATGGGGGTCATTTTGAAAATACGCTTGCCAGTGCCCGTTTTATGCTTCGTAATTTTAAAATAGGTGCGCTGGATAACCACGGAGCCGCCTTCGATTACATATATAATGCCCACCGGCACCAAAATAATCGGGCAATCCAGCGAATAGGCCAGCGCCACTACCATACCGCCGAGGAACATAGAGCCGGTGTCGCCCATCATAACCTTGCCCGGATACCAGTTCCAAATCAGGTATCCGCCGCATGCGCCGGCGAGCATCGTCACGCTGCCGCACAGGCCGTCGATCCCATCGGTAAAATTGACGGCATTGGTCGCCGCATAGATGACGATAATGCCAAATAAATAATAGACAATCGGATGAAGAGGAATATTCCCCAAGAATGGGATATACATATACGTTCCGTTTGCAATATGCAAAGAGGCAAGGTAGGCCACCGCCACAAGAAGCTGTGCGGCCGTCTTTTGCTTTTCCGTCAGCCCAAGGTTGCGTTTTTTGACCACCTTGATGTAATCATCCGCAAAGCCGATGATGGCAAAGCCAAGCGCCATCAGGATGCCTCCCCAGAGCTTTGTGTTCGCGTTTGCGCCACTCAGGTCGGCCCCCTGCACGAGATGCCCGCCTAAAAAATAATCGGTCAGTGTCACGGCCAAAAGCGCTGCAATTGTGGCGATGATGAACATAATGCCGCCCATAGTAGGCGTGCCCTGCTTTTTTTTATGCCAACTCGGTCCGATATCCAAAATCGTCTGCCCAAATTTCAGCTTGTGCAGCCATGGCACCAGCACGATACCCAGCAGCGCCGATACCACAAAACCGAGCACAGCGCATAGTATGATTGCAACCGTTGTGTTCATTTGATTTTCCACCCCTCATAAATTGCTTCGATTAGCTCCTCGAACCGCATGCCGCGGCTCGCTTTGAAAAGCACGGCGTCACCCGGCTGGAGCGTGCGCAGCAGCTCTTCCAGCAGCCCATTTTTGTCAGCCGCATAAAAGCACTGTGCAATGCCCGCCTCGTTAGCTGCCTGCGCCATCCTGGCTGATTCGGGCCCACAGGCAAAAAGAAGCGCAACGCCCTCCTGCGCCGCAAATGCTCCAATTTGCGCGTGCGCCTGCCCGGAGAGCGAACCGAGCTCCAGCATATCGCCCAACACAGCGATGTGGCGCTTAGCATCCAGCATCCGAAGCGCCCGAATGGCCGCGCGCATGGAATCCGGGCTCGCATTATAGCAATCCTCCAGGATTGTCACGCCATTTGCCTGCCTGACGCGCTGGCGCATCCCCGCCGGCTCATATTCGCCCAGTGCTTGGGCGGCGGCCTGCGGCGCAATGCCCAGGATGAGCCCCGCCGTAAAGGCCGCGAGCGCATCATAGACAAAATGCATTCCCACCACAGGCATCTGGACGCTGACGCTGCCATAGCCATAGTTGATCGTGAAGGAGAGCTCGCGGTCACTCTGCGTGATTTTCTGCGCGCGGATGCGGCAGCGTTCCTCTTCGATTCCATAATAGAACACCGGCCGCCCTTTAATTTGCGCGCCTGCGAGCAGCGCATCGTCCCCATTTAGAATTAGCGGCGCGTATTCATCCATTCCGTCGAGCAGCTCCAGCTTCGCCTTGCGGATATTTTCTCGTGAGCCTAACTGCTCCATGTGGGAAACGCCTATGTTCGTGATGATCCCCACCGTCGGCGCGGCGGCGCGCGCCATGCGGGCGATTTCCCCGAAGCCGCTCATGCCCATTTCAAACACTGCCGCGCCGTAGCTTAGATCCAGGCCGAAGGCCGTCATAGGCATGCCGATCTCATTGTTAAGGTTCCCCTCGTTTTTTAAGGTTTCTGT
>ERZ1027094.810-NODE-810-length-15016-cov-7.142704_pt1 | contig 15016 bp, 10 predicted proteins | sample MGYA00519410_ERZ1027094 | MGnify/ENA primary metagenome ERZ1027094 (study PRJEB26926, sample SAMN06164647) | human gut metagenome | biome: ENVO:00009003; feature: ENVO:2100002; material: ENVO:00002003 | host: Homo sapiens | place: USA | collected 2012 ...
GGCTCGGAGATGTGTATAAGAGACAGAAATAGCTATATCATGAAGAAAAAAAGCGTTTGGGCTTTAGCTTTAGCGGCGATGTTGATGTGGGTGGGAAAACCTGCTGTAGCGGCTGTGAATGAGGCTTTTGACCCCGTAGAGTATGTAAACCCGCTAATGGGTACGCAATCTTCTTTTGAGTTGTCTACAGGAAATACCTATCCGGCGATCGCTCGTCCGTGGGGTATGAACTTCTGGACTCCTCAGACAGGTAAGATGGGAGATGGATGGCAGTATGTATATACAGCTAACAAGATCCGTGGTTTCAAACAAACACATCAACCGAGCCCGTGGATTAATGACTACGGACAGTTTGCTATCATGCCGGTGGTGGGGAAGCCGGAATTTGACCAAGATAAGCGTGCGAGCTGGTTCTCTCACAAAGGGGAGATCGCTAAGGCTTATTATTATAAGGTATATTTGGCGGAACATGATGTGGTGACGGAATTAACGCCGACAGATCGTGCGGCTATGTTCCGTTTCACTTTCCCTGAAAACGAGCATTCTTATATCGTGGTGGATGCCTTGGATAAGGGTTCTTATATCAAGGTAATTCCGGAGGAGAATAAGATCATCGGTTATTCAACGAAGAATAGCGGCGGGGTTCCCGATAATTTCAAGAATTACTTTGTGATCGAGTTTGATAAACCTTTCACATACGAGGCTACATTTGCCGACGCTTCCTTGAAAGAGGGAACGAAGGAACAAACGAGTGACCATGTAGGAGCCGTTATCGGTTTCAAGACGAAGAAAGGTGAGATTGTCCACGCTAAGGTGGCTTCCTCATTTATTAGCTTCGATCAGGCCGCTATCAATATGAAGGAATTAGGTAACGATAACTTTGATACTTTGGTTCAGAAAGGTAAGGATGTTTGGAATGAGCATCTGAGCAAGATCGAGGTTGAAGGTGGAGATTTGGATCAATACCGTACTTTCTATTCTTGCTTCTATCGTTCATTGTTGTTCCCCCGTAAGTTCTATGAGATCAACGCTCAAGGCGAGGTGGTTCATTACAGCCCGTATAATGGCGAGGTATTACCCGGTTATATGTTTACCGATACCGGATTCTGGGATACGTTCCGTAGTTTGTTCCCATTCTTGAACTTGATGTTCCCGTCTGTAAACAAGGAAATGCAAGAGGGTTTGATCAATACGTATAAGGAAAGCGGCTTCTTCCCGGAATGGGCAAGTCCGGGCCATCGTGGTTGTATGATCGGTAATAACTCGGCATCTATTTTGGTAGACGCTTATATGAAAGGCGTGAAGGTTGACGATTTGGAGACTCTATATAAAGGTTTGATCCATGGTACGGAAAATGTTCATCCGACGGTTTCTTCTACAGGACGTCTGGGGCATGAATATTATAATAAGTTGGGATATGTTCCTTACGATGTGAAGATTAACGAGAATGCCGCTCGTACATTGGAATATGCTTACAATGACTGGTGTATCTGGCAGATCGCTAAACAACTAGGCCGTCCGAAAAAGGAATTGGATTTATATGCCCGTCGTGCGTTGAACTATAAGAACCTGTACGACAAGGAAACCAAGTTGATGCGTGGCAAGAATGAGAATGGCGAGTTCATGGCTCCGTTCTCTCCGCTGAAATGGGGTGATGCTTTCACGGAAGGTAATAGCTGGCACTATTCATGGTCTGTATTTCACGATCCTCAGGGATTGATCGACTTGATGGGCGGTAAGGACTCATTTGTGATGATGCTTGACTCCGTGTTCGCTGTACCGCCTTTGTTCGATGATAGCTACTACGGTGGTGTGATCCACGAGATCCGCGAGATGACCGTGATGAATATGGGTAACTACGCTCACGGTAACCAGCCGATCCAGCATATGATTTATTTATACAACTATGCGGGTCAACCTTGGAAGGCTCAATATTGGTTGCGTCAAGTAATGAATAAGATGTATACTCCGGGCCCGGATGGTTATTGCGGTGATGAGGATAATGGCCAGACTTCCGCTTGGTATGTATTCTCAGCGTTAGGATTCTATCCGGTAGCTCCGGGTACGACCCAATATGTGTTGGGCGCTCCGCTGTTCAAGAAGGCTACGATCCATTTTGAGAATGGAAACAACTTGGTGATCAACGCCCCGAACAACAGCGATAAGAATATCTATATCGAATCCATGACGTTCAACGGCAAGAACTACACTAAGAATTATCTGGATCATAACGATTTGTTTAAGGGTGGCGTGATCGACTTCAAGATGGGTGACAAGCCGAATATGAATCGTGGTATTAATCCGGAGGATATGCCTTACTCATTCTCCGTAAACGAGGAAGGGATCAATAAATTTTCCCCTATTTCAGTAAAACCTAGTAAAAAGAAGAAATAAGCAATTAAGATGAATTTCATTCACAAACCATTAATGTCAGGCATAGCGATATGCCTGACATTTTTCGCATACTCCTGTGCTACACCGGAGAAAACGGAAAACAAGACAGACTTTACCGCATATGTAGATCCTTATATCGGATCGGGAGAACACGGACACGTATTTGTCGGGGCAAACGTTCCATTTGGAGCTGTTCAAGTAGGTCCTCAGAATATTTTTAAGGGATGGGACTGGTGTTCCGGTTACCATTACTCCGATAGTATCATTATCGGATTTAGTCATACGCATTTGAGCGGAACCGGATGTTCTGATCTGGGGGATATCCTTCTGATGCCTTATACGGGCGAGGTACGTACCGCCCGTGGCGAGCAAGATAATATAGAGGGAGCCGCTTCTTCCTATTATAAACATGCCAACGAAGCCGTAGCTCCGGGATATTACTCTTTGCTGATGGATAATGGCGTAAAAGCGGAGTTGACGGCGACCGAGCGTGTAGCCTTACATCGTTATACGTATCCGTCGGGAAGCGAGCATCGCCTCTTGATCAACTTGAAGGAGGGTATCGGTGATAAAGCGTATGACACTTATTTGAAGAAGATTGATGAGTACACGATCGAGGGGTACCGTTTTTCCAAAGGTTGGAGCCCACGTCACAAAGTATTCTTTACGTTGAAATGTGATCAGCCGATCGAGTCTTTGGCTGTATTCAACGATGATGAGGCTGCGGGTAATGATGAGTTGACGGGCGAGTCCGTTAAGGGAGTGATTACCTTTAAGGGAGATTCCCCGACCGCCTTGGTAAAGGTCGCTATCTCTTCCGTAAGTTGCGAGAATGCCTTGGCTAACTTACGTGCGGAGCTTTCTCATTGGGATTTCGACGAGGTTCGTAACGAGGCTATCGATAAATGGAATGATCAATTGTCTTGTATCTCCATCGATACGAAAGATGAGCGTGCCAAGAAGATTTTCTATACCGCCATGTACCATGTGTTTATCGCTCCGACGTTGTATTGCGACGCAAATGGCGATTTCCGTGGTCATGACGATAAGGTGTATACGAACAATACGTGGAAGAACTATTCTACTTTCTCTCTATGGGATACGTATCGTACCTTGCATCCGTTGTTCACGATTATCAAGCCTCAATATGTGTCGGATTTGGTGAACTCGATGTTAAGCATTTACGACCAGCAAGAGAAATTACCGATCTGGCCGTTGATTGGTGGTGAGACGGATCAAATGCCGGGATATAGCGCTGTGCCTATTATTGCGGATGCCTATCTGAAAGGTTTTACCGGCTTTGACGCCGACCGTGCGTATCGTTATATGGTTGCTTCCTCTGTCTATGAGAAGCAAAACGGGGTGCCGTACGTGTTGGAAAAAGGCTATATCCCTTGTGATAAGGTACGTGAGGCTACTTCTATCGCGATGGAATACGCAGCCGATGATTGGGGTATCGCCTTGATGGCGAAAAAGATGGGCAAGATGGAGGATTACCAGAATTACTTGAAACGTGGTAAATATTATACGCAGTATTTCGATAAGGATATCAACTTTATCCGTCCGAAAATGAATGATGGCAGCTGGCGTACGCCGTACGATCCGATTCAGTCCATACATAGCGTAGGCGATTTCTGTGAGGGAAATGGTTGGCATTATACATTCTTCGTGCCCCAGCATCCGGAAGGCTTGATCGAGTTGATGGGTGGCGACGCTCCGTTTATCTCGAAACTGGATTCTTTGTTCTTGGTGGAAGGTGAGTTAGGAGAGAACGCCTCTCCGGATATCAGTGGCTTGATCGGCATGTACGCCCATGGAAATGAGCCGAGCCATCATGTCACTTATCTTTATCCTTACGCCGGCGAGCAATGGAAGACAGCCGAGAAAGTTCGTTACATCCAAGATGTGTTCTATACCGACCAGCCGGAGGGCATCATCGGAAACGAGGATTGTGGCCAGATGTCCGCTTGGCATATCATGTCTGCCTTGGGATTTTACCAAGTAAATCCTTCCAATGGCGTGTTCGTGTTCGGTAGCCCGTTATTCGATAAGGCTTCCGTTCATTTGCCGGAGGGTAAGACTTTCGAGGTCGTAGCCCAGAACAACAGCAAGGAGAATGTATATATCCAATCCGTGTTGTTAAATGGTAAACCTTATAACAATTCTTATATCCTGTATGATGATATCGTGAAGGGAGGGAATCTTACCTTTGTGATGGGAAGTACACCGAATAAGGAGTTCGGAGCTGCCCCGGAAAATCGTCCGAAGACGGCTGAGTAAATAGCTCCCTTACCCGTGAGACAACGTCTCACGGATTGCCGGGAAAGTGCCCGGCTGAGAAGTAAAGAATAATTAACGAATTAATAATCGACAAAATGAAGACAAAGCTTAAAACTTCGATGGCCCTTTTGGCTTCCGCTTTCCTGTGGGTGTCATGCGCCGGTGGGGGAGGGACTTCTCCTTCGGCGATGGACCCGGTGGATTACGTGAATCCTTATATGGGAAACATCAGCCATTTATTGGTGCCTACTTTCCCGACCGTGCATTTGCCGAACAGTATGCTACGTGTATATCCGGAGCGTGCGGATTTCACGGGCGACCGTCTGGGCGGTTTGCCTATTATCGTGACAAACCATCGTGAGCGTTCCGCGTTCAATTTATGCCCTTATCAAGGTGACGAATCCGGCTTGCGACCCGTGATCGCTTATAGCTATGACCGGGAGAAGATCTTGCCGTACCGTTATCAGGTATATCTGGATAATGAGGAAATCGACGTGGACTTCGCCCCGTCCCATCAAAGTGCCGTATATTCGCTCACTTTCGAGAAAGAGGGACCGGCTTATCTGGTATTTAACAGCCGTAACGGACAGCTACAAGTAAATGGTAACGCCGTAAGCGGTTATCAATACATAGATAGGAAAACGAAAGTCTTTTTATATGCCGAGACGAACCAGAAGTCTGTGAAAGCGGGTGTATTGTCGAACGGCAGTGTCAACTATAACGAGACCTCCGTGGAAGGTACCAATGCCGCTATTGCCCTTTCCTTCGGGGAGGACGTGAAGAAACTTGGCGTTCGCTACGGTATCTCTTTTATCAGCGAGGAACAGGCGAAGAAGAATCTGGAGCGTGAGATCGCCGCTTACGACGTGGATGTGGTAGCGAAGATCGCCCGCAACGATTGGAACGACGCTTTAGGTAAAATACAAGTACAAGGCGGTACCAAGGATGAGAAGACCGTATTCTATACCTCTTTATATCGTTGCTACGAACGCCCGATAAACTTGAGCGAGGACGGACATTATTACAGTGCTTTCGACGGAAAGATCCATGAGGATGGCGGACGGCCTTTCTATACGGACGACTGGATTTGGGATACCTACCGTGCTACGCATCCCCTGCGTGTCTTGATCGATAATGAGCGTGAGAACGATATCATCAACTCTTATCTCCTGATGGCGGAGCAGATGGGTACCGATTGGATGCCTACCTTCCCGGAGGTGACGGGAGATACACGCCGTATGAACTCAAACCATGCCGTCGCTACCGTGATCGACGCTTACCGCAAGGGCTTGCGTGGGTTTGAGCTGGAAAAGGCTTATATCGCTTGTAAGAAAGGTATCGAGGAAAAGACCTTGATCCCGTGGTCTGCCGCTCCCGCCGGTTGGTTGGACGATTTCTACAAGGAACATGGCTATATTCCTGCGTTGAGACCGGGAGAGAAAGAGACGGTGCCTAACGTATCCATTTGGGAAAAACGTCAGCCGATCGCTGTGACTTTAGGTACTTCGTATGATGAATGGTGCTTGTCCCAGATCGCTCAAGAATTGGGAAAGAAAGACGAGGCGGATTATTATTTGCGTCGCTCTTACAATTACCGGAACGTATTTAATCCGGAGACAGGTTTCTTCCATCCGAAAGATAAGGATGGCAAGTTTATCTATCCATTGGATTACCGTTATGATGGCGGTCTGGGTGCCCGTGATTATTACGATGAGAATAACGGATATATTTATCGTTGGGACGTACAGCATAATATCGGTGACTTGATCTCTTTGATCGGAGGTAATGAGGCGTTTACCTCTGCCTTGGATTCCATGTTCAATACGCCGCTGGGTATGTCTAAATGGCAATTCTATTCCACGCTTCCGGATCATACGGGTAACGTAGGTATGTTCTCTATGGCGAATGAGCCGAGCTTGCATATCCCGTACTTGTATAATTATGCGGGTAAGCCTTGGATGACGCAGAAACGTATCCGTACCTTATTGAATCAATGGTTCCGCAATGATTTGATGGGCGTGCCGGGTGATGAGGACGGTGGTGGTATGTCCGCTTTCGTTGTCTTCAGCCAGATGGGATTCTATCCGGTGACTCCGGGTTCTCCTACCTATAATATCGGTAGCCCGATGTTTACCGACGTGAAAGTGGATATGGGTAACGGCAATACGTTCGAGATCCGTGCGAATAACGCGTCCGATGAGAATAAATACGTACAATCCGCTAAGTTGAACGGCGTAACTTTGAACCAGCCTTGGTTCAATCATAGCGATATCGCTGCTGGTGGTTTGTTAGAGTTAGAGATGGGGCCGAAAGCGAATAAGGAATGGGGATTGGGAACGCCTCCTCCTTCTGCCGCTCCGATGCCTAAATAAATAAAAAAGCGTGTTGCGATTGTCGCAACACGTTTTTTATGCCAATACTTTAGCGATTAATTTCTTTAGTTCTTTTATATCAATGGGCTTCACTACATAATCCGTGAATTCACATTGTTTGGCGATCTCCTTTTCCCTTTCGAAAGCGAATGCCGTGAGCGCTATGATCGGAATGGTCTTAGATAAGGAACGAATTCTGCGAGTCGCTTCGAATCCGTCCATAACTGGCATTTTTATGTCCATCAGGATTAGGTCCGGATGATATGTCTCGAACATATCGATAGCCTCTTGCCCGTTTAGCGCATGATAAAGTTGGTATTGCTTGCCAAACAAGGTTTCCAAAAGGAAATAATTCTCATAAACGTCCTCGGCGATTAAGATGGAATGATGCCTATCTGAACGGGGCGTTTCTTCGGATTGGACGAGGATATCCGGTGAAAGCTCAATATCAGTCCGTTTTGTGTCCAAAGGCAGAGTGAACCAAAAAGTGGAACCCACCCCTTCTTCAGAATCTACGCCGATTTTACCTCCTAATGCCTCGATAATGGTTCGGCTGATGGTTAATCCCAATCCCGTACCTTGCTGGAAAGTATCTACCTTGATGAATCGCTCGAATATACGTCTTTGGTTTTCCGCGGAGATACCGATACCTGTATCTTTCACGCAGACTCGGATAAAATCCCCTTCTATCTCATAATAAATCGTGATACTTCCTTTTGTGGTAAATTTGATAGCGTTATTCACGAAATTGGATATCACTTGCATAACCCTCCGCTCATCGGTTTTAACGATTACGGATGGGGAGTCTAGATCAAAGATCAGATCCACGTCTGAAGGCATCTTTATAGAGTCTGCCAATGCGATTTCGCCACATATATCCTTGATGTCCACTTTCTCGAAATGATAATCCATGGTTCCCGCCTCGATTTTAGAGAAATCAAGGATATCGTCGATCAGTTGCAGTAGCAAATCATTGTTTTTATGGATGATATCTAAATAAGATTGACGTTCTACCTCATCATCAATCTCGGCGATTATATTTGAGAACCCGACGATAGCGTTCAGCGGCGTGCGTATCTCATGACTCATATTCGCCAAGAACGTGGACTTCAATTTATCAGCTTCCTTTACCTTGATTAGCTCGATCTCCTTTTCCCGTTGCTGAGTTATGTTGGAGGTGTAGCTTACGATCCTGTTAGGCGTTCCGTCATCGTTGAATTTATAGGAGCGTACATTGGAGTTGAACCAGAATGTTTTGCCATTGAGGATACGCCTGTAAGCCGCTACGAAGTTATTGATTTTCCCTTGCAGGAGAGGTTTGAACTGTTTATTATATACCCGGTCAAAATCATCCGGATGGATTGAGGATTTATAGTCTTCTTGATTCTTAAAGTTGTAATCATGAATCGCTTTTAGCCCCTCATTATTATTAATGTCTTCATTGAGGCCAAAATCTACGGTCAATTTATCATTCTCTACATCGTATTCCCAAAGAATGGAATCCCCGGTATCTACAGATACTTTTAGCCGGGCTAGGCTATTTTCGATTTGTTCCCGCTTGATGTGATTCTCGGTATCGTCGAATACAATATAAATATAGCCGAATATATTATCAAGAGAGTCTTTTAATGTGACTCCTTTTACCAACAGATGCTTTGTTTTAGAATCATGATGACTATCGTAATAGCCGTTTTGAGAAGCAACCTTGAAATCATAATTAAGTGGAAAGAATATATCTTTTCCGTTTTTGAGGCTTTGGTTTACATATTTCGGGATATTAGGATTCTCGAACATATTCAGTCCCACGGCCTGCTCACGGGTAACACCAAAAATATCGAGATCCGCTTGGTTGATATCTACCAACACTCCATTCTCATCATAAAGTTCGGCTCCCCAAGGCATCTTGTCGAAAATGATCTTGAACTTCGTCTCGCTTTTCATGACTTGCATAGCCGTATGCTCTACTAGTCCTTGAACTTCCCCTCTTTCAATGGCTATGGAAAGGATATCAGCCAACATATGTAAGTTCTCGATATCTAAGGCACTCCAGTTCCGTTTCTTTTTTACAGAATCAAAGCCGATAAATCCGGATGGTTTGCCTTGCTTGAAAATAGGGATGACTAATAAGGATAAAACCTCTTGCAAAATCAGAAGATGCTGCTCACTCTTCGCCTTTTCCGGCATTTTAGAGACATCATGAATAACGATATCCATGCCCTTTTTGATACTGTCGTACCACCAAGGAATCTCGTCTTGCGGGAGTTGACGCAGTAAATCCTCTCGCATAGAGATAATGCCATCACAAGTAACCTCATTCGTAAAATCAACAGTATGAGTTTGTTCGTCAAATGTTCCGATATACACCCGATCCACATCGAAAAATTGTAAGATGCGGAATAGCGCTTGGTCAATAACCGAGTTTTCTTTGGCCCCAAGAAGAAGTGACAATACATCCGACATCGTTTTTCGCAAATCAATCATATTGGCCAAAATCAAGTCGGTCTTTTCATCTTCTACATCGGTCTTCTTGTCTATAGCCTCATTAAGAAATGTTGTATTGGAATGAATGTTATTCATGATAAATTGAGTGTACTAAATTTATTCGAAAACAAATGTAAGTATAAACTTTGATTATTTTTTGTTTTAGTGTTTATTATATTATTATCGTGGCTTTAAAAATAATTTTGTACGTTTGTAAATGGTTGAATTAAACTTGAAATCTATGGATAATAAAATCATATTGACGATAGGCCGCCAGTTCGGAAGCGGTGGCCGCGAGATCGGACAACGTTTGGCGAAGGAGTTGGGTATCGGTTACTATGATAAGGAACTGATTACCGTGGCGGCCCGTGAGAGTGGATTATGCGAGGATGTTTTCGAGAAGGCGGACGAACGTGCCTCCAGTGGTTTATCGTACGCTTTTACGATGGGGTACTCTTCTTTTATGGGAGGGATGTTTACGCCTTATAATGATATTTTGTCTAATGACGGTCTTTTTAAGATACAGAGTGACGCTATCCGTAAATTGGCGGAGACTGAGTCGTGTGTTTTGGTAGGGCGTTGCGCTGATTATATCCTTCGGGATGATCCGGCTTGTTTGAGCTTCTTTATCCATAGTTCAGTGGAGAGCCGGGTCCAAAAGACCGTGGAAAGGCATGGTGTGACCGTGGAAGAGGCGAAGAACATGATGGAGAAGACTGATAAATCCCGTGCGGCTTACTATAATTATTATACGAATAAGACATGGGGAATGGCTTCTTCTTATAATTTCTCGATCGATGTATCCGTATTAGGGATCGACGAGACCGTGGAATTTATGAAAAGCTTTATCGAGCGCAGATTGAATAAGCGTCCGCCTCATTTCGGATAAATCGTATTCTTGAGAAACCATTATTGAATAGAGATTAACCTATTAAACTAAGAAAGTATGCGAAAACCTTTTATTACTGTGCGGCTGACCCATGGTATGTTGGGCGCCTTGTTAGTTTCCACCTGTGCTTGTTCGGGCACGAAGTGGACGGAGGTAGAGAAAGATTCTATCCGTATCGTTACCCAGCAAGAAGGAGCTGTATTAGGATATTCTGCCAATTCGGGGGTGAGACTTCTTACCGTTGACGGATATGCCTTCAAAGATCTGAATCGGAACGGGTTGCTTGATCCGTATGAGGATTAGCGTCTTCCCCCCGAGGAACGTGCCGTTGATTTGGCCGTGCAGTTATCTACAGAGGAGATCGCCGGATTGATGCTTTATAGCGCCCATCAATCTATCCCCGGTGCCTCGAAAGGGTTTGGAGCTTCTACCTACAATGGCAAATCTTTTGATGAGAGTGGAGCCCAGCCATCCGATCTTTCCGATGCGCGGCGTAAATTCCTCACCGAGGATAATGTTCGTCATGTATTGGTTACGAGAGTACAAAGCCCAGAAGTGGCGGCTCGCTGGAATAATAATGTGCAAGCTTTAGTGGAGGGCATCGGTCACGGTATCTTACGGTCGTTGATAATCCCGATGAGGCGGATTTCGCCATCGTCTTTATGACGAGCCCGAACAGTGGTACGGGGTATGATAAATCCGATCGTGAGAAAGGTGGAAACGGTTATATGCCTATCAGTTTACAGTATAGCAATTATACCGCTACCTATGCCCGTAACCCAAGTTTGGCGGGGGGAGATCCGTTTGAGAATTTCACGAACCGTTCTTATAAAGGTAAGTCCGTGAAAACAGCTAATAAGCAGGATATGCTTTCTGTTTTGGAGGCAAAGGCTAAAATGAAAGGTAAGCCTGTAATCGTATCTTTGAAGATGGATAAGCCCATGATTATGTCCGAGTTCGAGGGTTCGGCGGATGCCATTCTGGTGAACTTCGGTGTACAAAACCAAGCGGTCTTGGATATCATCAGTGGAAAAGCCGAGCCTTCCGCTTTGTTGCCTTTGCAGATGCCGGCAGATATGCGTATCGTGGAGGAGTAATTCGAGGATGTTCCCCGGGATATGAAATGCTATACGGACAGCGAGGGCCATCTGTATGATTTCGCTTTTGGTATGAATTGGAAAAGCGTTATCGATGATGAGCGAGTGACTAAATATAAATAGGGTAAATTACATTTTTGTGTTTTTGTGGTTACGGTATCTATATATAATGCCTAAATTTGCATGGTAATATTATTAAGTGCAGACCATGAAAATTATGACATTGCAGGGAACGGACAAATTGTTATATGAACTTGTCGCGCCTTTGGTCATGAATCCAGCCATTTTGCGACAAAATAACAATTACCCTTTTAAAACATCTCGTAGCCACGTTTGGTATATAGCCTTTCATGAAACGGCTGTTGTTGGTTTTATGCCTGTAAAAAAAGGACATTTCTATTACTCTATAGACAATTATTTCGTGAGTGGTGATGATCCTTTGGTATTGAGTGAACTTCTTGAAGAAGTCATAAAGGATTTTTCATCTCAAGCTTCACTTATGGCTGTTGTGCATAAACGTCATGTAAAAGTGTTCTTACAAAAAAAGTTCCAGACATGTGTTGAGTGGAAAAATTATGATAAAATGCATTATTTACCGGAGGTAGAGTCATGATGCGAAGAATGGATGTGTACGAGGCGACAGAGAAAAGATTGAAGATCATTTTTGATTATTTCGATTACGTATACGTCTCTTTTTCCGGCGGAAAGGATAGTGGTGTACTGTTGAATTTGTGTGTAGATTATATTCGTAGATACGCTCCGGGACGAAAATTAGGTGTATTTCATATGGATTATGAGGTTCAATACAGCCAGACGACCGAATATGTGGAAAAGGTTTATGCCGCTAATTCCGATATCCTTGATATTTATCATTGTTGTGTTCCTTTTAAAGTCCAGACATGTACATCTATGTTTCAACAATATTGGAGACCTTGGAGCGAGGAGTGTCGGGATATCTGGGTTCGAGAGATGCCCCATTCATGTCTCCGGGCGAAAGACTTTGACTTCTTCAAGGAGGACATGTGGGATTATGATTTTCAGAATATGTTCCCTTTTTGGTTGTATCAACGGAAAATGGGCCGGCGTATATGTTGCCTTGTTGGTATCCGTACCCAAGAAAGTTTTAATAGGTGGCGGGCCATACATAGTGATAAGAATTACAGAAAACTAGCTAATTATAAATGGACTCGCAGAATGAATTATTCTATATATAACGCATATCCTATTTATGATTGGAAAACTCAGGATATCTGGATAGCGAACGGAAAGTTCGGTTGGCCATATAATCATTTGTATGATTTGTATTATCAAGCAGGGGTGCCTTTGTCCCGGCAACGTGTGGCGAGCCCATTCATATCCCAAGCGATATCCACACTGTTCATTTACAAAGTTGTCGATCCCGACATGTGGGGACGGATGGTTGGACGTGTAAACGGTGTTGGCTTTGCCGGTATATATGGGAATACCTCCGCTATGGGATGGAGGGCTATCAAGTGCCCAGCCGGGTTCTCTTGGGAGAAATATATGTATTTTCTCCTAAATACCTTACCCGAAGAAACTCGTGAGAACTATTTGAATAAGTTAAGAGTCAGCCGTAAATTCTGGAGAGAAAAAGGAGGATGCCTCAGTGAGGAGACTATCGCTAAGTTACGGGCGGCTAATATTCCTATCATTGTGGAAGAATGTACCGCTTACCATACGGATAAGAAACCGGTACGGATGGAGTATATCGATGATATCAATATACCCGAGTTTAAAGAAATCCCTACTTACAAACGTATGTGTGTTTGTATTTTGAAAAACGATCATACATGTAAGTATATGGGTTTTTCCCAGACAAAACGAGAGAGGGATATGAGAAAAGAAGTAATGGACAAATATAATTTTTATAAGCATGGGAAACTTTGTTAGTCCGGCATATGGTGTTAGGGCTGTCCCTATAGAAAAAATTGTAGCCAACAGCTATAACCCTAATATCATGGCACCACCGGAAATGCGGTTATTGGAACTTTCCATTTGGGAGGATGGCTATACGATGCCTTGCGTCTGTTATTATCTTGAAGAGGATGATTTATATGAGATAGTAGATGGTTATCATCGTTATCTGGTTATGAAGCAATCTCAAAGGATTTATGATCGTGAGAAAGGAATGTTGCCTGTAACGGTGATTGAGAAAGATATTTCAAACCGAATGGCTTCAACCATTCGCCATAACAGGGCTCGAGGGATGCACAACTTGGAACTTATGACGGAGATTGTTACGGAGTTGGTCAAATCTGGGATGTCTGATAAGTGGATCATGCGTAATATTGGAATGGATAAAAATGAGTTACTTCGGTTCAAGCAGATTTCGGGATTAGCTGAATTATTCCGGGATAAAGAATTCGGTTGGTCTGATGACTGGTTGGAAGAAGATTAAGCTTCTTACATTTTGTTTGGCTGAGCGTTTTTTGCCTTTTATGGCTCTGTTGAGTACATATATACTAATTTTTTGTACATTTGCCCCCGACTTTTCACATAGGGGTGCCCGAGTCATACGGGCTGAGATTATACCCATCGAACCTGATCCGGGTAATGCCGGCGAAGGGAAAATAAGGTAGAACTAGGAAATAAAGGGGGCGTTACCTCTATGTGCTCCCTGATGTTTAAACTTTAATTAGTTATTAAGATGGAACAGATTGTTTCAAGTGGAATCATTGACTCTTACTTCGGGAAGTTGAAGAGCAACTTGTCTGTGGATGTAGCGATCGTGGGAGGGGGACCTTCCGGTATCGTGGCCGCTTATTTCTTGGCGAAAGCCGGTAAGAAGGTGGCGTTGTTTGATCGTAAGCTGGCTCCCGGTGGAGGTATGTGGGGCGGCGCTATGATGTTCAACGATATCGTGGTGCAGGAAGAGGCTATGCCGATTATCAAGGAATTGGGCGTAAGCTATAAGGAGGGTGCTAATGGTACGTATATCATGGATTCGGTACATACCACTTCCGCTTTGATTTATCAGGCGACGAAGGCGGGCGCTACGATCTTTAACTGCTATTCGGTAGAGGACGTGGTGTTTCATAACGATGCCGTAGCCGGTGTGGTAGTGAACTGGGCTCCGGTAATCCGTGAGGGGATGCACGTGGATCCGTTGACGATCATGGCAAAGGCTGTCTTGGAAGGTACGGGGCATGATTGCGAGATTGCCCGTGTGGTAGCCCGTAAGAATGATATCCAATTGAATACACCGACCGGAGGCGTGATCGGCGAGCGTTCCTTGAATGTGGAGCTGGGTGAGCAGACGACGGTGGAGAACACGAAGGAGATCTACCCGGGATTATTCGTTTCCGGTATGGCCGCTAACGGCGTAAGCGGTAGCTTCCGTATGGGACCGATCTTTGGCGGCATGCTGATGAGCGGCAAGAAGGCTGCTGAGTTGATCTGCGAAAAACTTGGGAATTGAAAATTGAGAATTGAGAATTGAAAATTAAAGATACAACCTGTCTCTTATACACATCTCCGAGCCC
>ERZ1027094.831-NODE-831-length-14659-cov-14.580868_pt1 | contig 14659 bp, 10 predicted proteins | sample MGYA00519410_ERZ1027094 | MGnify/ENA primary metagenome ERZ1027094 (study PRJEB26926, sample SAMN06164647) | human gut metagenome | biome: ENVO:00009003; feature: ENVO:2100002; material: ENVO:00002003 | host: Homo sapiens | place: USA | collected 2012 ...
CGAGATGCAGCGTAGTCTCGTGGGCTCGGAGATGTGTATAAGAGACAGGCTTATGTGTCTGTGCAACAACACCGTATTTGATTTGCTGCGCAATTCATATATCATACCGTACAGGTTCAATGCCGACGGACACCAAAATCCGATAATCATGACCGATGAACACGGAAATCCGCTGCCCGAGTATAAACACATATCTCACGACAAGAACTATATACATTTTCACGAAATATATAACGATATGCCAGACAAAAAGGATATCTACTACGCACAGGCTTACCGCTACAGCCACACATATGATTCCGAGCATATGACTCCCACGCAGCAGGTCATTGTAAAGCATGACGGAATACTCTTGATACGAGAGCTTCCCGATACCGTAAAACTCAAGGAGACTGAGGCTGAGGCTTACTCTGCTGTATGGGATCTGATGATACAGATTGAAAAGGAGCTTCCTATGGCATATGTTTTTTACGGTCAGGACTCTCTTGTGGAAAATGACAAGCGGTATGATGAAATTGGTATTTTCCTGCGAAGCTCTCATTTCCTAAAAAATCTAGAAAAACATGTCCAAAAGGCCGAGGCGATAATTTATGGCAGATAACAGCTACACAGATATCATGGAAAAAAATCATATGGAAATCCCCTGGCATGATTATGCCAGACAGGATGGAAATATACTCATAGATAAGGCGGGACTGATTGAAAAAGCCTCTGTAATCGGACGTGTCGGACTCATCATGCTCTCCTGCGGCACAGGAGCCTGGCGTGTGAGAACCTCCATGAACCGGCTCTCAAAGGTGCTTGGTGTCACATGTACAGTGGATGTCGGACTTATGTCAATCGAGTTTAACTGTTTTGACGGCACTGACTGTATATCGCAGTCACTCAGCATAGCAAACACAGGTGTAAACACCTCAAAGCTCTATCGCATGGAGCAGTTTGTCGACAATTTTCCTAACGAGGAAGCTCATCTGACCGGCGAAGAAATCCACCGTCGACTCGATGAGATAGAGCAGATTCATGCCATTTACTCCCCTGCAAGGCTTGGGCTTGCAGCCGCTATAGCATGCTGTGCCTTCACGTTTTTGCTCGGCGGAGGCCCTATCGAGATGATGCTGGCATTTATAGCAGCCGGCATCGGAAATCTCATACGAACCAAGCTTATAAAGCATCATTTTACCTTGTTCCTTAATATAGCGGTATCAATTTCTGCCTCATGCTTCATATATGCGGCACTTTTAAAAATAGCAGAGATGGCTTTCAATGTACCATCAATTCATGAAGCCGGATACATCTGTTCCATGCTCTTTATCATTCCGGGATTTCCGTTTATTACAAGCGGAATCGACCTGGCAAAGCTGGATCTGCGCTCCGGTCTTGAACGCCTTGCCTATGCAATAATAATAGTCATGGTAGCCACGATGTTTGCATGGATTATGGCGCTGCTTCTGCAGCTTAAGCCTATGGACTTTGAAGACTTGAATCTGACCCCCGTACTACATCTAATCCTGAGGCTTATAATGAGCTTCTTCGGTGTGTTTGGATTCTCAATCATGTTCAACAGCCCTGCTTCCATGGCTGCAACAGCTGCTCTTATCGGTGCCATAGCAAATTCACTGCGGCTTGAGCTGGTAGACCTGACAGGTATGCCGGCTCCTGCTGCCGCATTTGCCGGAGCTCTCACAGCAGGGCTTCTCGCATCATTTATCAAGGAAAACAACGGATATCCGAGAATATCTCTTACTGTTCCATCCATAGTCATAATGGTTCCGGGACTTTATCTGTATCGGGCTATATACAATTTCGGCATAATGGCACTTTCGGATGCTGTTTCATGGTTTGCATCAGCAATCATGATTATCATTGCACTGCCGCTCGGACTCATCTTTGCAAGAATACTAACTGATAAGACGTTTAGGTATTGCACATAACAGAATCATACACATTATAAGCAGACTTGTTTTATACCATTCAAAATCCGGACAGTACAAGCTCTGCACCAACATACAAATATTAAACTCAAAAAACAAGGAGGCATTCATCATGCTTACAGCAGTTACAGGAATAAACTGGGGAGACGAGGGAAAGGGTCGTGTCATCGACCTTCTCGCAGAACATGCGGATATCGTAGTCCGCTATCAGGGTGGTAACAATGCCGGACACACAGTAGTTAATAAACAGGGAAAATTTGTCTTAAATCTGCTTCCATCCGGAATACTTCACCCAGATGTAGTATGTGTGCTCGGTGACGGAATGGTTATTGACCTAAACCATCTGTCCAATGAAATTGCACAGATCAGAACACAAGATATATCTGTTTCACCAAAAAACCTGAAATTATCAACAAGAGCCACAATTTCAATGCCGTGGCATAAAATACAGGATGAGCTTGAGGAAGAGCGCCTTTCAAAGTCCGGAGCAGCCTTCGGCTCTACCAAACGCGGTATTGCCTATGCATACAGCGATAAATACCGTAAAAAAACAATCCGTCTCGGTGATTTACTCCACTTAGACGAAGAGAATGTACAGGCCAGACTTAAGACCATGCTTGAAGCAAAAAACCTTGAGCTTGCAGGCTGCTATCATCAGGAGCCTATGTCTCTGTCAGCTCTTTTGTCATGGTGCAGGCAGAAGGCTGCAAAATATGCACCTTATATCACAGATACCGGTGCATTCCTTGAGGATGCACTATCAAAGGGAAAGCGTGTTGTACTTGAAGCACAGCTTGGTGCAATGAGGGATATAGACTATGGTATTTTCCCATATACTTCAAGCTCCTCCACCATCTCAGCTTACGGTCCTATAGGTGCCGGTATCCCCGGTGCCTCATTAGACCATGTGGTCGGTGTACTAAAGGCATACTCTACCTGTGTTGGAGCCGGACCATTTGTCGCGGAAAAAGCTATGAACGGTGAATGGACTGAAATGGTCCGCAAGTATGGGGGCGAATATGGTGCTGCCACTGGAAGACCACGTCGTGTGGGTCCGTTTGATGCCGTTGCAAGCCGCTATGGTCTAAAATGCCAGCATGCTGACAAAATCGCACTGACCAAGCTAGATGTCCTAAGCATCATGGATCAGATTCCTGTTATCACAGGATATCAGTATAAAAATGCCGTAACAAACGTCTTTGACCCTACCGAAAATCTCGAAAAATATACCCCGGTAGTCAAAATGCTGCCGGGGTGGAAAACCGATATATCAAATTGCAGGTCATATGATGAGCTGCCTGTAAATGCTAAGCGCTACATAAACTTCCTTGAGGACATGCTAAGACACGAAATACAATTTGTCTCAGTCGGAGCTGAGAGAAATCAATATCTTCTCAATGGTAAGTGGCTGTAATTGCCTTTAACCGACCTTTGCCTTGTTCTTCTTAGTCGCTGCCTCTGTCATCGCATACGGATCAAGCACCACATCAAGCTGCTTTTCCTTCATAAGTCCGTGATTTAAAAGCAGCTTCTGGCAGCGCTCCTCATTTGCGGTTATTCCGATATGCAGTTGTTAGTAAGTGTGTCTACAGCATGTGTGAGTGTGCTTATCGAATCAAAAAGATTATAGAATTGATTCCGGGATTCTAAAAAAATACTATATTATTTTTCTGATTTACTAAGATATTGTATACACGAATGTGCTGCCACATTTCCTTCTCCGACAGCCTTCGTATACTGGTATGGCCTGCCTGTGCAGTCTCCTGCCGCAAAACAGCCTGCCACATTTGTCTGCTGGGCTCTATCCACCAATATATGTCCGTTTTCTATTTCAAGCTGCGGCATAAGCTTTGATGGTGCGATGGCGTTCCTGAGGCAGAAAACTCCGTCTACGCTCTCAGTCTTTCCGCTTCGAAGCGTAATTCCTTCCACAAATGAATCTCCGATTAATGCTATAGGTGCATCCTTTGATATCTTTACATTTGGAAGCTCTATTTCACTGTCATTATAGGCTGGGAAATACAATACCTCTGCCGCAAGATCCGCAAGATATTTCACCTCATGCTCATACTTTTTGTCATTGCATATGACAGCTATCCTTTTATCCTTGTAAAACATGCCATCACAGGTGGCACAGTAGCTGAGCCTTTTTCCAAGCAGCTCATCCTCTCTGTCCAGCTGCTTTGCAGACATCACACCCATGCAAAGTATGAGAGTCCTTGCCTCATACATCTCATTGTCTGCAAGCACCATAAAGCCGTTTCCTGCAGGCATGATATTGGTCACAGTCTTTTCTGTTATATCAATTCCCGCAGTTCTCCTATGAGCGTCAAAGCGTTCAAACAGCTCCTGTCCGCTTATCTGTGGAAATCCGGGATAGTTTGTGATTTTCTCTGCCTTTTGCACCTTTTCGCTTAGGTTCTTCGAACCAAACCAGATAAAATCCTTTTTATATGTTTTTAAATTCAGGGCTGCCGACAGTCCGGCAGGACCTGTTCCTATTATTATACTATCGTACATGCTATGCTCCTTGTACCAAATGTTTGTATATATTTAGACCTTAGATATAGTGTGGGGCACTAAGGTATACATCGAATTGCATGCAAGCATGCATCGATGATATCTTTTGACCCTTTAATCATATTATATTATTGTGACGTCACATACAGTGTGCCTTCAATGCTTCGATATACTCCCTTGCATATCGCGAGAGTACCACACCCTTTCTGCTGATAATGCCTATCCTCATATACTCATCCACATCAAGTGGCTTTGATATAATATTCCTTCCATTCAGCTCCGCGGAAATCACTCCTGAGCACACTGTGTAGCCATTTAAGCCAATTATCAGATTAAAAAGTGTAGCTCTGTCTCTTACCCTGATATTCTTTCTGCTGTCAAGAGTGCTGACAAACTCCTCCGAAAAATACTGTGAATTGTACTCTCCCTGCTCATACGTCAGGTACGGATAGTCCTGCAGATCATCCATCGTGATGCTCTTTTTTGAAGCAAGCGGGTGACTGTCACATATGAATACATGCGGTGTGGCTGTAAAAAGCTCTGTGAACTCGAGTTCATTACGCTTTAGCATCTTTGAAAGCACCTCCGTATTCTTGGAGCTTAGATATATGACTCCCAGCTCACTCTTTAAATTCGTGACATCCTCAATAATTTCGTGAGTCTGCTCCTCCCTGATGGTAAAATCATACTGATATGCATCAAACTCTCTGATTACATCCACAAATGCATTCACCGCAAAGGAATAGTGCTGACACGATACCGCAAAGTGCGGCTTACTCACCACATCATCCTTGTAGATTCCCTCTATGAGATCTACCTGCTCGAGCACCTGTCTGGCATGACCGAGAAATCTCTCACCATCTTCTGATAGTATCACTCCCTTGTTTGTCCTGATGAAAATAACTATCTGCATCTCTTTTTCCAGGTCATGTATAGCGCTGGTCACCGTGGGCTGCGAGACAAAAAGCTGCTTTGCAGCCTCTGTTATATTGCCGCATTCTGCCACTGTCACCACGTATTTTAATTGTTGCAGAGTCATGCTCATTCTCCTCCGGTTACATATCGAAATATTATTTTACACATTAAATGTCTTACATCGCTTAAGTCATCTCGAAACTATTACTGTATACCGATAATCTTTCTCAGAATCTCACCCAACAGCTTTCCAAGCATAAGCGGAATGACAACAAGCACCACATACCACAGCAGCTTGTCATACCACACCCTGCCATCATTTATCACACAGATAAAGTGCATGGCAACAACTGCCACTGCAAATACAGATGCAAGAAGCTGCAAAAAGCTCGCCACATGAAGCTTATTTGTTACCTTGCCGAACGTAAATAAAAGCATCGCACCAAATAACATCGCTATATCTGCCTCCCACGGTATCATTTTACTATACGAAAACAGCTTAAACATATCACGAAACTCCATATGCAGCTCAAGAAACAAATCCACTGATGCTATCATGAGCAATACTGCTCCTATTGTCGAAAATACCGCTGCCAGATATACATAATTGTTTCCAATCCTGTGCTGTCTGAGCTTATATTTAAGCATACCCTTTTTCTGCACATACTGTGTACGCAGATAAGAATCTGTCGCAGAGGCAATAGCCCTGTCGCAGTACTCGGCTGCTGTCCTGTATACTTTGACTCCGGCATCGTTATTTTTAAGGGCAAACTCCACAAGGCTCTCTCCTGCCCTGTTGTTGCCACGCTCCGTCGCAGTAACCAGATACCCTGCACCAAGCTTCTGCTCCTTGCCATCAAAAAAGGTAGCGACCAGATACTGTCCGTAATCGGCAAGTGCATCCACATTTCCAAGCTCCACCGCTTTCTTCCACCAAAACACTGCTCGCCCGGGATCTCTGTATGTGCCCTGGCCTCTTTCAAACATATTTGCTACCATATTCATTGCATCTGCATCTTGCGCCTCTGCCAGCGACAGAAACTGACGAAATGCGCTCTCCATATCATTTTGTCTGTATGCCACCATAGCCATATCAAACGCTGTGCTTTTCATATTATTCTCCTTGACAGCCTTTGCTGTTATTTTTTTATTATAATATATTTAAAGCAATGATAGCAATATAACTTCTTTCCCAATTTATAGTAAATGCCGCACCCGAAGGTGCGGCATCTAAGAGGTTTATAAAATGTTTAGTTTAAAAGCTGTTTTAGTTGCAAGCTCTCTTCTTGCGATATGTAGCTGCTGTGATTGCAACCATTGCAAGTCCGAGTAAGCATACATATGTAGCTGCTTCATTGTCATCGCCACTCTTTGGAGCTGCTTTTTTAGTGTCATTCTGCTGTTTACCTGCAGTTTTCTTATCAAGAGTAATTAATGTTGCAGAAACCTTTTCCGGTGTTGGATCTGTCTTGCCCGGGTCTTTTGTTTTCTTCACCTCAGTAAGAATGACTGTTCCACCATCCTTTGCTGCCGGAATTGTAACAGCAACTGTTTTATCACTTCCTACAGTATATGTAGCACCGCTGTATAAATCCTTTACCTCTGTTCCTGCTGCTAAGCTAACCGGAACTTTTACTTCTTTTGCGGTATCCTTGATATTCATACCAACATATAAGGTTGTTCCTCCATAGGATCTTGAAACTACATCATAGCCTTCCTCATCAGAACCTGCCACAACTGTTCTGCTTCCTCTTGCAAATACATCTGTGTATGCATTACGGATGCTAAGCAGATTCTTATAATGCTGATATGTGACATTGTCCTTTGTTGCCTTAGAGAAATCCATGTCATATCTATTAGTCTGATATGGATAATTATTTAATCCACTTAAACCAACTTCTTCACCATAATAGATAACCGGAATACCCTTTGCAGTAAGCTGTAAGGTAGCTGCAACTAACGCTGCTGATGTTGCTTCATCCTCGGTATAGCCTTTTCCGTTTATTAAGGAAGCCTTAAATCCATCTTCATCATGACTGCTTAAGAACTGACCTGTCATGTATGCGTTATTAAGTGCTGAATTTCTTGCAGAAAGGAATTTCTCTACAGAAGAAATATTGCCACTTACAAAGCTTGTTGCCTGGTCATTAAAATCGAAATCAAGATCTGCATCCATCTGACCACTACCTAAGGTACTACCATTTGACGCATATCCTGCACCATAATATTCTCCAATCATCTTGAAAGACGGATTTACTTCTGTTGTAGAATTTTTAAGTGCTGCCCATGTTGTACTGTCAACATGCTTTACAGTATCTACACGGAAATAGTCAACACCATAATCCTTCATCCATGATGTCTGCCATTCTACTAATTTTGCCCTGACATCTGCCTTTTCTGTTGCAAAATCCGGCAATCCAGACTGCCATGATTTAATATCGCCTTCACTGACGCTCTTATCCCTAAGCATATCAGCAAATGTTGATTCTGTACCATATCCTGCATGGTTTACAACAATATCAACCATAATACGCATACCACGTTTATGTGCTTCGCTAATCATAGTTTTAAATTCTTCTGTTGTACCCATTGTAGGATTCAATTTTGTAAAATCACTTGCCCAGTATCCATGGTATGCTGCATTATAAGGAACATCTTCTTTACCCTCATCTGTCACAGTTACACCTGCAATATTCTTTACAATTGGTGTAAGCCAGATTGTATTTACTCCTAAATCCTGTAAGTAATCTAACTTAGCTGTTACACCGGCAAAATCTCCACCATGATACAGTCCAGGGTTGTCTCCGTATGTATCTGTACCACTTGCTGTATTGTTAGATTCATTACCATCAAAGAATCGGTCTGTCATCATAAAGTAGACAACAGCTTCATCCCAGTCGAAATCATTTTCATTTTTCTTCACACGGTCTGTAATTTCAACATCAACTGTAGTACTGAATTTATTACCATACTGGTCTGTTACAGTAATTGGTAATGTCTTAGTACCTAATGTTGTATCTACAGTTGCAGAAATTGTAACAGCCTGGAGCTCTGGCTCAATCGGCATCTCACTACTTCCACCAAGTGAAGAAACATCAATACTTGCACTTGCAACTTCAAGTTTCTGAGTATCTGTATCAGCCTGTTTAACCTTAAACTTAACTACATTATTCTCATTGTAGTTAAATGACTTATTCATAACTTCTGCTGTAACTGTTGCATTTAATTTATAGTATTCAAAATATGAGTAATCTGCGTCATTATATTTTTCACTATTTGAATTGAATGCATCTACAACATAATTTCCATTTGCTTTGTAACGATAATGTGTTTTGCCATTTGTTAAACCATTCTTTACATACTCAAAACGCTTTGTTGTATCATTGTATGTCATTGGATACTCTGTTCCGTTTACGTCAACAGATACTTTCATATCCTTTAAGGTGCCATCTACAAATGCATCATCATCACGATAGTAGTATGATACCTGTTGATTTTCTGCATCTACTTCATAGCCAACATTATATGGCATAGCAATTTCCGGCTCACTGCCGGCTTTCATGCTGGCATAGATAACCTTCTGATCAGAAGGGAATGTAACTGAATGGTCTCCACCATCTTTAATCCATGGGTCACCTGTTGAATCTAATGCAATACAAAAATCAACCTTTGTGCAGGATGGTTTTGCTGGGATTGTTACTGTCCATTTATCTCCACCTACATATGTAAAATCGGTTAATACTGAAGCATATCCTGATGACCATGTATAAAACTGTGGTGTAATACCTTTTTCTTTTAATCCCGGATTCTCATAATCCAATACAAGGTATCTCTTTTCCGTTGGTACGATTACCGGTTTCTCATGAACCGGATCGGAACCATCCACATAATATAATACCTCATTCTCATCACCGCTTATTGTAAAAGAACGATCTGCAGTATCAGAGCCGCCATCCCATCCTTTTGTATTATCATAGCGTGCCTTTAATCCTACCGTTTTTCCTACATTACTGCCGGCAACTGTAATGGTCTGTTTAAACCATGTCACTTTATTTTCAGCATCATAATATGTTCCGTCAAAAACATAGGAACCGTCTAATCCGGCATTCCACATCCACAAATCAACTTTTCCCATGTCTGTGTCTGTTGATAAATCCTCATTGTAATAATAAATAGTAAATGTGTGGTCTGGAACCGGTGCCTCCCAGCTGTCCGGTGCTGTTTTATATACGGTTGTATCACCTTTTGTTCCGGTAACCCAGAGCTCAGTACTAGTTGATGTCACAGAAACATCAATATTATCCGTCTGTGTTCCGTTGTTATTATTAAAAATACAGCTGAAATTCTGTTTTACATCCTGTGTATATACTACATCATACCATCCCAAATGATCAGCATTTGCCGAAATCTGTCCGCCCGGCCATTCTTTTCCAACACCTGCTCCTGTTGCAGAGGCATCTGCTCCCCACATATAATTGTAAATAGTACTTCCCATTCCTGAAGCAAGATAATGAATGGTTGTTACATATTTCCAATCGGCAGGTTTTGTCTCTGACAAAGAACCATCGAACCAGTACTCTGCTTCTGCCTTTCCTTTTGTAGAAAGTGTTACGTCGCTTAACTGGTTTCCATGTCCATCATCATTTAAGATAAGATTATAATCTGTACTGTTATCTAATGTCAGATGCATTGTATACCAGCCTTCATGTCCTGCTGTTGCAGTCATGGTTTTTCCCGGCCATTCACCTGCCGGCTTATTAGTCTCCTTATATATATATGCTGCAACATCATCGCCTAATGTGCTCTTATAATTAATAGTCAGATCACATTCTGTTGGTACAGACTCCGGAATCAAAGTTTCCTTCTTTGAAGCATCCTTATACCACTGATATTTTCCATTGTCATCCAATAAACAATAAATGCTTGTATCAGAAGTAAAAGTCTTAATCTGCTCAATTGCAGCTCCTTCTGTCTTTATCTCCGGTGCAGACTCATCTTTAGAACCTGCATCAACAAACTGAAAACCTGTCCACTCACTGCTCTGTACATCTACATAATAGAGTCCAGAACTTTCCTCATATGCAAGCTTTGGTTTTTCCTGATTCCCCCATTGTGAAATGGTGGCATTTCCTGCGCCATGGTTATCTACCGCAGCACCGGCAGCCCAGACATGGACAACCGGTGTATTCCATGTACTTGGTTTGTCCAAATACAACCGGATTGTCGGGCTCGCAGCATATGCAGTGGTTGCACCACCGATTGCTGGAACCATGGTCATAATCATAGCAAGCGCAAGTACCATACTAAATATACGGCTTACAATGCCATTTTTCCTGTGAAAACGTTCTTTTAACTTTCCCATATTTCCTCTCCTTTTCTTATTATGTTTGTACGAAAATCCCCTTTCGCACGTTTTCGTATTTATATTATAGTCTTTTCGTTGGTTTTCGACTATTGGGATAAACAGAGATTTTATTCACGTAATTTTGTTAAAATTTACTATTTATTCATTTTTATGTAATATATGCGAAATCTTTTTAGTACTAAAAGTCCTAGATATAGTAGATAATTTTTCATTTGAAATTTTGTGAATTATTTTTTAAGCTATTTCCGGTTTTATTCGAAATCCCGGAGCTGCACTGATCTTTGAAAGGAAAGTTCTCACATTGTTTTTATTGAAGGAAGCTCTTACTTTTCCTGTGTTTTTTCAAATAAAAAGGCACGGACAAGAAGCTGATATTCACTTACATCATCATAACCACCGTTGCATTTTTGAAGCAAACAGTCTGCGTCCAACAGAATTGTCTTGAGACGTTGGTTATAATATTCCTTCCTCTGCCGGTAAATCACTTTATTGTAATCAGCCGAATCATAGTAATACTCCAACCGGTGTATTTGGACGTGATTTTCTCCATTTTCTCTACATCTATTGTACCACTTATAAAGAACGAATTTATGGTTATGTGAAGTTTTCAAGGTACCAATTTATGGTTTACAAGAGATTGATAGCATAGTAGGCAGACCTTGGGGAGCTGTAATCCTTAAATCTTTTAAAACAGCACCCAAAATTCAGCCCAAAAGCCGGAAAAATTGCGAGAAAAGTAGCTGAAACTGCAAAAATCACCAAAACAGCTTCCAAAAACCAGCCCAAAAGCTGGAAAAATTGCGAGAAAAAGTAGCTGAAATCACTATAAATCCCAAAACAGCACAAAAATATGAGGATTATGGCATAATGGTGGGCTTTAATTATTTCACAAAAAAGAGCCCTCACATTTCTGTGCAAGCTCCTTTTGAAATCTAAAAAAATATAAAACTATAAAAAAGTATATTGTTTTTTAATTATATATTTAATCTCTAAATCAACTATCCCCAGATGATTTCTTCCTTGGCGGCCTCCACATTTTCCTCAGAATGCTCCACTTCCTTTGAGAAGATCCTTGCCACCTCCATCTGGTCCTCTATGGTAAAGCTGCCACCGTTTTTGTAGAAGCGAGTGGCATTCATATCCCTGACTATCATGGTAAACATGACGCTTAAATATGCATAAACCATGATATTTGAGTCATAGATGGCATTCATGATATATCTGAAGGTAAAGTATACAAGAAGCTGCTCGATATCGTTTTCACGGTAATCGCCGCTAGCCATATACTCCTTCATGCGTTTTTCATAATCATCCTCTGTGAGGACTGTCTGCATATCATCCTTGAAATCCTGCCATACCTGGCGCAATAGTTCCATCTCATTGATGATACCGAAGCGGATATCAAAATGCTCAAATGAGAAATCATTAAACGAAAGCCAGTCTATATGCTTTTCAACATCGTTTTGGCTCAGTTTCTTCTGGTACTCGTTTGCCCTGTCAAGGTACTCATCCACGCGTACTCCGATTGGCTTTGTCCTGTCCTGGAGTATGGCAATCAGCTCGCGCTGCACCTCCTCGAAAAAGGCTGCCTCTTCCTCTGTGACTCCCTGGTCATCATCGCTGTCGCCAAAAAGCTCCTGCTCTACAAACTTAACAGGCTTTGTTTTGCTGAAAAATATACGGCAGACCTCCTCGCACGCAAGGCTCAGGCACTTCTGCTCCACGTTTCTGTACTCTATGCCAAACCTTGGAAAATCGGTGCACACCTCACTAAGCGATGCCTCTCCAGCTGCTATGTACAAATCACACAGATTCTTGTCATTTAGCATAATGCATCGCCCGCAATTGTTTGTACGGATGCCGTGCCCGCCATCCTCCGTCTCATACATGCCCTTTCTCAGACGCTCTCCGACCTCTCCGGGCAGTGTCTGATAATACTCATATGAATCCTCATCAATATCAATTTCCCAGCCCAGACAGCAGCTATCCTTGCAGTCTCCGGCTATACAGCTAAACTCTGAAAAATAATCAGGTACACGGACTATCATACTTCTCTCTCCTTCAGTAAATCTTCGTTTGTTGTATCACTGTGCTTATTTCTGAAGCGCGCTTCTATAGCCGCCCAGTCAGGGTCTTCATTTCCCTTAAAAAAGTTGTAGCCTATGTATCCGATGCACCACACAAGCCCTGCAAATGTCGTAGAAAATGCTATCTTTATGATACTCTTAAGCAAGAGTGGAAGTGTCAGCATATCATTGCCAAATGCTATGATAATCACATGAATAGGCTTAATCAGCATAAGATAACCTCCCACATAAAGCGCCGCTAAAATTCCAAGCGCATAGCACAGTATTCCTAATAATTTGTCGCATTTTTTCTTCATTTCAAATCCTCTAATCATATTTTCGTAAATTCCAGTATGGACACCTCTCCTGTCGCTCTTGTCTTTTCCATGTCTATCACACGCTGGTTTGCAGAGCCCTTGAATTTGAGCGTGATATCCTTCTGTTCCTCTATAAACGGGCCATCTACCAGGACATCTATCATAGATAAAAGCTCATCCGTATACTCTGTGTGCTTGCGTCCGTTTTCTAACAGTTCTTCGTACAGATATCCTGTGTAAGCCCACACATCCTTATTGGGATAGCTCTCCTTAACTCTTCTCATAAACGGCACAAGTGCCTCCTGATTCTCCTCCTCAAAAGGATCACCGCCTAAAAGGGTAATTCCCTGCACATAGGCAGGCTTAAGCGAGTCGAGTATCTCATTTTGTATCTGTTCATCAAACGGCTCTCCATAGTCAAATTCCCATGTCTGCGGCTGAAAACAGCCCTTACAGTGATTTCTGCAGCCTGATACAAAAAGCACAGTACGGCAGCCCAGTCCGTTCGCTATGTCACAATATTTTATTCCTGCGTAGTTCATACTTTTTCCTCGTATCTGAGATTATAGTTCCATTTAAAAATTGCACTGCCTATTATTATAACATATCCTATCACACTTAGATAGTCCGGTATCTGTTGTAAAAAGACAAATCCCAGCAAGGCGGCAAAAATAACCTGCGAATAGTCGAACACCGATATCTCCTTTGCAGGTGCCTTGGTGTATGCCTTTGTGATTGAAAGCTGTCCGCCTGTAGCGGCAGCTCCTGCAAAAAGCAGCATGACAATCTGATATACACTCATAGGCTTTGCCCCTACAAACAGAAACGGTGCTGTCACTATACACGAAAATACCGAAAAGCACATGACTATCACAGGGCCTCTCTCTCCCTGCTTACCGAGCTTTCGCACAAATGTATACGCAACACCTGCGCCAAAACCTCCTATTACACCAATCATGGCATTAAAAAACTGCACATTCATAGATGGTTTCACCACAAAAACAGCACCTATAAACGCCGTCACCACGCACAGCCACTCTGTCTTGTTTGCTTTCTCCTTAAGCACAAAATATGACATGATTATGGCAAAAAACGGTGACAATTTGTTTAGAATATTGGCATCTGCGATGGCCAGATGGTCAACTGCATAGAAATTGCATATAAGCCCTGTTGTTCCAAAGAAGCTTCGCAGAAAAAGGCCCTTCCAGCTATCCTTTTTTATTTTGAAGCCTTCATCACTTTTTGCCAGTAAGATAACAGCCGCTACTGCTGCTACCGCATTCCTGAAAAAAGCCTTCTGCATGGTCGGCAAATCTCCCGACATCCTCACAAAAAATGTCATCAGGGCAAAAAAGAATCCTGCCATTATGATATATATTATTCCTTGTTTCTTATCGTTCATACTTATAGTATAACGTATTCTGTCAAGAGGGCGGGAGAAAAAGCCTGCCATTTTGCCCGCAAAAAAGGACCGCCCGGGTGAGCGGTCCTTTCAGACCGTAGACAAAGTGCTCCGAGAAACTTCCGTTTCTCGGAGCATTTTTC
>ERZ1027094.842-NODE-842-length-14513-cov-4.008646_pt1 | contig 14513 bp, 15 predicted proteins | sample MGYA00519410_ERZ1027094 | MGnify/ENA primary metagenome ERZ1027094 (study PRJEB26926, sample SAMN06164647) | human gut metagenome | biome: ENVO:00009003; feature: ENVO:2100002; material: ENVO:00002003 | host: Homo sapiens | place: USA | collected 2012 ...
GAGATGCAGCGTAGTCTCGTGGGCTCGGAGATGTGTATAAGAGACAGGAATGTTGACCGATGGAAACTCGTTCAGCGTATGGGGGAACTACACCGACGGAACGGGCGGTACGGCCACGAGCGTGTTTAACGCCGAAAAAGTGACATACGTTTCCGGCATGTGGGGTTACGAGGGCACGAGATACTGGCTCCCCGGTAATACCTACGACTTCTACGCCCTTTATCCGTCTGTGGAAACGCTGGGCGATGCCGTGTCCTCCGCCACCTGCACGGACGGCACATTTACCGTCAAGGGCTTCGACGCCACGAAAGGACACGACCTGATGACGGCGAAAAAGACGGGTATCTCCGTCATGGCAGGCCAGACAGAGCCTCCCGGTCCGGTAGCCCTCAAATTCCAACATTTGCTGGCACGCATCACCTTTGCGGCACGCAGTGAGGGTGGCAACGCCACGGTACATTCCATCTCCCTTGAGGGGCTGGATGTCAAGGGAGATTACGACAGCGGCAAGGAACCCCTGTGGAGCAACACGGCAGAGGGAACCGTCAGCGTGGAGAAAGAGACTTCCGTAACCCCAGCCGGAAATGCGGACGTGTCGGGCGACCTGCTACTCATTCCGCAATCGCTCACGGACGGGGTGAAACTGACTGTCACCTACGATACCGATGCCGAGAGGGGAAAGACCGCTTCCTACACCTTGCCTGCCACCACCGTGAGCATGTGGGAGGCGGCGAACCATTACCGTTACTCGTTCACCCTCACCGGCGGAGGCTATATCGTGTTCGACTCGCCCACGGTCAACGCATGGAGCGACGCCATAGGCGGGAACGTAACCATCGACGTGACCCAATAACCCAATTATAAGCTATCTGTAACTTGACGATAAAATGAACATCCAAATGAAGCAACGATACATACTTCCGGCTCTCCTGCTTCTCTGCTCCGCCTGCCAGCAGGAGGAATGGGCGCAGCCCGAAGCCGACAGTCCCGACGCCATCCACTTTGCCGCCCCGGCCATTACCGTGGAGAAACTCACCCGGAGCACGTTCCACGACGCATTCCCCACCGGCGGCACGTTCGGCGTACTGGGCTACTGCGTGCCTTATCAGCGTGGCAGTAACACCGAAAAGGACTGGGCATCGGGCAGCGCGAACTGGGGTAACAAGAGCGGCAACGCCTTCCCCGACGTGTTCTTCAATCAAGCCGTCACCTACAACGGCTCGGCCTGCACTTATGACTATAATAACAGTGGCGGCCCGCGAAAATGGTACAACACGACGGAAAATCCGGCGGCGACCTCCCCCGACAGCTATCGGTACACCTTTTTCGCCTATTACCCGAAGGACGGTTTTACAGTGGAAAGTCCCGCCAGCGCCACCACACGGGGCGTGCCGAAACTGACGTTCACCATGCCGTTCGGCGAGACGGGCGATGTAGCGACTACCACGTTGAACGACATGCAGACACCCGACGCGATGGTTTCCGTCGTCTATAACCACCTGCGTACCACGGGGAACGTGGGCTTCAATTTCAGCCACATCATGACGGGCTTGGGCTTCGCCGTGAACAACTACAATTACGGAGATGAAAAGAAGGAAACTGTTACCGTCAAGCGTGTTACCTTGTCGGGCCACTTCACCCGCTCGATTACCATCGATTTCAGCAAGAATACCAACGAAGAGGGATTCTACACCTACAGCGGCACCTATCCCGGCACATACGAGATATATAACAACGAGACAGGGCTTGCAGTAGCTCCCAACAGTTCCGTCAGCCCGATAGGCGACAAGCACCTGCTTCTGTTGAGCAACGCCACGGACGGCACTTATTTCGGCAAGGACGTGGAGGTTTCCGTCGAATATACCTACAAAGGGGCGGATAAGACCGCTACAGCCGAACGTCCGACACAGTTCCAGCCCCGTGCGGGTGTCCGCTATACGGCGCAGCTCAACTTCGTGGGCGAAACCTTCGCGCTGAACTTTATTGCCGCCGATAACGAGTTCTGGGAAGACGGGGGCGACAGCGACGTCTCTATCCAATAAAACAACAACCGAAAACAGCATAAAGATGAAAAAGATACTTTATTATTTCCTGCCGGTGGCCTCCATGCTCTTGCCGGCAGCCTGCACCACGGAGGAGGACTTTGGCGGCGGTACCGTTCCGCCCGGCGACGGATTCACCATCGAGGCCGTCTGCCAGAACATGCTGCCGCAGCAAGTCGTCACCCGCTCGGCCATCGCCAAGGACGACAAGGAGAAGCGCATCAACCAGCTCTACCTGTTCTTCTTCGACGAAAACGGCGACTATCTGGAATCGAGCAACACGAAAGTATTCTCGCCGTATATGGCTCCGTCGGCGAATACGACCAATGTCAGCATTCCTACGGACGTGTTTAAAGATCCGGCATTCGCAAAAAAAACTACCATCTACGCTTTGGCCAACGTGACTCCGGAGGTGGTAACTGATGCCAACGGCGACGGTTATCCCGATAATTTCCCCCAATATAGCAAAGACGGGAAAAAGCCCAAGGAGCTGCTCGAAGCGTTCGTGTACGATCCTGCCAATTATACTCCTAACACCCGCGATGACATCACGACCCTGCCCAGCACGGGAATGCCGATGGCGGGCAAGAGCGCGACCGTGAACCTCACCGAGAAGGGAAGCCTCACGATGCAGCTCAAGGCACTGATGGCCCGCATCGACATCAACATCAGTATCGATTCCGACCACTCGGACGAGAGCGGACAACTGCCCCGCCTTTCCATTGCGGAATGGGGCGTGTACAACATGCCTACCGCCGTACCCCTGACCGAGCCTGCCGATGGCCAGACCAGCCTGACTACCGATGAGCCATACCGCAATGTAGAAAACATACAGAGCGATGCCGTCGTTTACAACCACGGCGGGGCCGCCTCCCTGACCTTCTACATGTTCGAGAACATGATTGAACCGGACGAAGATCCGGAAAACTATCAGTATCCGGCTGGAGTAGAGGACGATGTTGACAAGCAGCGGTGGAAGCCGAGACTTGTAGGCGAAAACAGCAAGGCTACCTATTTCAAGATGAGAGCCTACTACACTACCTATAACGGCGACCCCTCCCTGCCCGCAAATCAGGATAACACCACCATCGAGGCCGAATATACCTTCTATCTCGGAGGCAACCCGGTGAATGACTTCAAGGTGATACGCAACAGGCACTACGCCAACAACATCGTCATCAGCGGACTGACCCATGTGGGCAACAACCCGGACCACATCACCTTCGATGCCCGCGTCAACATCACCGAGCAGAACAACCCGTTCTACCTGTCCATGCTGCGCGAGCGTGACCACGACGCCCACTTCTGTATCACACCTTTGGACGTGTACCTCTTCGAGGAAGATGAGAATCCAAAGATGAAAGTCAGCATAGCCGACCCGGAAAGTCACACTTGGATACGCATGGAACGTGTGCCAGCCGAAAATATGGAGAATGGAACACTCTCTGCCGACATGAGTACAGATACCCATTTGGCGACCGGACAGAAATGGACTGCGGGAAACGGCAAACGCAAATACTTCACCACGGACTTGGTGACCAACACCCTTGCCCAAAACACCGAATACACCATCAGCAGGAGCCGTGACCGCATCTATTTCTACTTGGACGAAAACCTAAGCACGAAAGACCGCACCGCCACCGTCAACATCTCGTACACCGACAACAACACGCAGACGCCACGTACCCGTACCATTGAAATCGTACAGCACGGTCTGTTGCCGGTACAGTGGTATTATGAAGGCAGACTTCAAGGCACTATCTACGTGGAAGCCTATGAGGAATATATATCCCATTACGACCCCCTGAACGAGTTTGAAGGGGATTATATCTATGACGGTTTGGAATGGGGTTGTAATGGTGAATACATCGGAGGTCCGCTAAATAACGAATGGACGGAAGGAAACAAACATGGGGCGGCAGCTACCCGGCGCATTATTACCCAAGCTGGACAATCAGAAATGAACCTGAACGAAAAACCCCGCTCAGCGGCGGAATATTGCTATAACAAGAACAAGCGCAATGCCAATGGAGCCGTACAGGGCATGAGCAATTCTTCCGGTTGGTTCCTGCCCGGTATCTCCCAACTGGAAAGTATTCTTACCTCTTATTACAATACATACACGGAGTTCCAGAACAATTTCTACTGGTCATCGGCGGCAGCAAAAGATAGAACAGGAATATGGCCTGCGTATATCTATCCAGAGAGCACCAGCTATGCCCGTGCCACCAAGGCCCTGCCAGACGGTGGTTATGCAGAAAGTGATTGGGACGATATATACACGAATGATAACGGCACTACCGGTAAAGCACCCCGCATCAATAGACCTCTCCGCATCCGTGCAGCCTACGTACCGCCCAGTGGCGTAACTATCCAGTGACAACCGCCAAACTTTAATTCCGTGTCTTACTCACTGCCCGTCTGTAGGAAACCCCTCTACAGGCGGGCAGTGCTGTTTTTATTCTCCCGGTATGTCTTTGGCCTGTACAACCGACATGCACACGCACGTTTTATACGTCGGTCGGGATAGAAAAAGGTGTGACAATATCAAAAGAACCTATTCAACAAAAAGAGGTTTGTAGCCTCCCCAAAAGCCCCTCAAACCTATGGCAAAGGCATCAAGGGGCTTTTCTTCTATCAGCGAAACAGTAATAGACATTTGGGTTCGCGTTATCTGATTGTGTCGTCCGCAAAACACCTTCGGCGTCGGAACTTTATCTGTCATCCGACAGAAATACGATAATAAATATAGGATTTCTTTACCGCTTTTTATTTCTTCTTCAAGAAACGTTCCGTGAGCCATTTGCGCACCGGGAGATCATAGCACTTCAGGCAGGCATAGGCAAGCGCGAACGCCCCGACGAACGTGAGCAGCATGTAAGGAAGGCCTTCGGCAAGTGTCGCCTGACGGTTGAACGCCCATGCCGTATAAATATAGACCAGCGGATAGTGGGTGATATAGACGGGATAGGATATGTCGCCCAGAAACTTGCATACGGCAGCGGAGCGTTTGCCCGTTATCCTGCCTCCCGCTCCCATCGAGACGATAACCGGGAAAATGCAGATGATGCAGAAAGCCTCGTAAAGCCCGTTCATCCAATACCCGTCCTCCCCACCGATACGGGGCGCGGAAAGCACGGCGATTATCATCAGGCTGCACCACCCAAAAGCATTCTTGCGGGTGCGTATCAGCCAGCCAAGCCGGGACAGGAGCAGTCCGCCGAAGAAGGGGTACATCAGCCGGACCAGTCCCACGTACTGCTGTTCCCAGTTCAAAGCCCATCCGCCCACGATGTCGCCGGCAGGTGCGGTAAGGCAGCGGTGTACCGTGAAGCACGCCGCTATCGCCACGAGGACAGTCAATGCCGTCTTGCTGAACTTGCGGATGAACAAGGCGTACAATATGTTGCCGATGTATTCGTAGTAAAGCGACCATGCCGGCCCGTTCAGCGGGTGCATTTCCATCCATCCCCGGACGTCCCACTTCAGCGGCAGAGGCAGCAACGTACAACCCAGCAGCATGACCAGCAGCACCGCACCGGCGGACACGCCCTCCATTGCCGGATAACAGGGGGCATCCTGAAACCAAAAGAGCGCGGCTCCCACGATACTCCCCATGACCACCATAGGCTGTAGCCGGATAAGACGACGCTTGAAGAAGGTTCCCGTGCTCATCCGGTTCCAACGGTCATCGTATGCGTAGCCGATGACGAAGCCCGAAAGCATGAAGAAGAAATCTACTGCCAGATAGCCATGATTGATAATCTGGTTCAGATGGTTGCCGCCGGAGTGCGCTTCCAGCAGATGAAAGGCCACTACCATAGCAGCCGCCACGCCGCGCAGTCCGTCCAGAATCTCGTAGTGCGGCTTCGAGGTCAAATAAGAGTTTTGCATGTTCATGAATTATACCGGTAAAAGACTGAATGCAAAGATAGTATATAATAAATAATTACGATGTTCGTTACCGATTAGAAAATATCAAACAGTCAGATTTCCGTTTAAAAAGAGAGCCGATCTTCACAGACAGGCTCTCCATAAACGAAAAAAAATGTTTTTATATCGTATGAACAAAAAGTATTATTTGAGATGCAGCACAACCTTTGTATGGCGGTTGGCCTCATTGGGCGCATAATCGGAAATGCCGCCTTGGTGAGTTTTGGTTATCTTGTCGCCCGACACCCCACGTTTGATTAATTCTTCAGCGATATAATCGGCTCTTGATGCACTCAAGACATTGTTTACGGATGCTGTTCCGGTCATACTGTCAGCTGCACCAATGACGCTTACCGATAACCCGTACTTCTTCGCTACTCTTGCCAACTCGTCGAGATTAAGCGTCTGGGAGGTATCCGTGAGACGCGCCGTATTGAGTTGGAAGAAGAAATACACGGGTGAGCCGATACACTCTTTTCCGTTCTGCATACGAGCCAAATATTGCATACAGAGTGTGTCTTGACCCGCACAAAGGGGAATTGTGTCGGCAGATTGTGTACCCTTCCCATCCAAGGGAGATTTCCCGTCCCACTTCCGGTTCTTAAGTCTCGCTTGAAGCGAGTTCAGACCGCTGTAATTGTTTTTGGGATAACGGTTGCCGTCGAATGCATCGTCGTCATCAAAAAGATGGCTGTACTTGTCGAGCAATCCTTCGATTTCCAGAATCTTTTTCAGCTCAGCGAGTGCCCGTCGGTCTCTGTCATGCTGCCCTGCATAAAGACGGTTCTCTTCCGACAAAGCATTTACGCGCTCGACAAGCCACTGATCGCGGCGGATATAAGGACTTGGGTCTATGGCGCGTTTCCAACCGACCCTGCCGATATGAAAAGAAAATCCGGCGGTAAGCGATAACATGTGGTCACCAAAACGGTTCTCCTTACCATACCCGTCGAAATCTTGGAAAGTGGTTGCGCCGGAGAGTTCCACGAGGGCGCTTACCCTTTTGGAAATCCGGTACTGCCCCTGTATACCATAAGAGACTGCAAACGGGTTATGCCCGTTGGTCGCATGATGCAGCAGCCCGATACCGGCAAAGGGAGCCAGATGCCAGCGTACCTGTTCCTGACGGGAATAACTGCCGCCGAGCACATTCCATAGCAGATCCGCATGGAGGTGGTGGTATTCCTGCACGGCCAGCGTACCGTCCTTGAACTGCAAGCCGCTATAATTTATGCGTGCGCCTACCCACGGGGTGAACCACTTGCCAATGGCAAGGCTATACGAGGGTTTCAACCTCCCGAACAGGTCTTCGCAGCCAAGCGGGGTGCCGAGAAAGGCCGTCGTGCCTCCGGCGATACTGACGAACCAGTTGCCGTTTCCCCGTGCCGGGACGACCACTCCGTCAAGATATGAGGGCTGTAACGGCTGCAGCAGTTCAGTGTCATCGTAACGGAACATGCAGCGTACAGTATCCTTCTCCGTGGGTTGTACATCCGCACGGGCTTGCAGCGTACAGAACGCCGCAAAGATAAAGATGATATTCTTTGTCATAATTCCAATTTTTTAATTGTAATCTATTCAGTTTTCAGGCAATCTTTGCCATTTATCGTTTGGGCTTTTTGCCGATGGCCGGACGCATCATGCGGCTCGCCATTCTCATGCAGCGGAGCGCCCATGCCCGGTTGTCCTCGTCGTCATCGCGTCCCCATTTGAGGTCACTGCCGCCACCACCTCCGCCACGTGTTTCGGCAAATGTAGTGGCATCATCGACCATGCCGAGGAACAACAGTGTGGCGCAGTGCATGACTTCCGTGCCTTGTTCTGCCACGGAGCGCACGAGGGTGCCATCGAACAGTTGCCGTTCGGAGGGCTTCATACGTGCCGACAGTTCCCGCCACTCATCGACCATGTTTTCCAGCATGGCATCCTTGAGCAGGCTGTCCACTTTGGAATGTACATCACGGGTGTATTCGTAGGCTTCTTCCTTAAGCTGTTCCGTGCGTTCCTGAATGGCATCCATATTCTCTTTGAGGTCGGAAAGCTGTCGGTCGGCAGTCTGTAACTTCTCCTGTTTGTCTGCCAGTTTCCCTTGGATAGCGACCAGTTCTTTTTCGAGTTTCTCTTTCTCGGCGGATATGGCCAAGGCATCGTCTTTTCGGGAGTTCATGTCATTTTCGAGTGCTGCCAGTTGGGCCTCCTTTTCGGATTTCTCTCGTCGCAGGTTTTCCACCATTGAAGTGAGACCCTTTACCCTGCGCTCTGCCAGCCGTATATCCGAATGAAGATCGGAAAGCACTTTTTGGTGGCGGTCAATATTCTCCTCGATAGTTGTACACTCTTCCGAGAGCATACGGCGGTATTCTTCCGTCGTCCTGTGCCGTGCGCCGGTCTCGGCGACGCTCCGGCCTCTCGCCATTCCCCATTTCGTGTTGACCTCGGCGAAAAAGTCCGTATGGAGCTGTTTCATTCTCGCACTATATTCGAACTTGTCCTTTCCGGCGAATATCTCCTTGTACGCAAACTTCCCGTCTTTGATTGGCAGAAGCGTGCAATGCACGTGCGGATTCAACTCGTCGAGGTGTACAATGAAGGCGGCAACATTCTGCTCTCCGTATCTGCCACAAACGAATGAATAGACATCCTTTGCCCAACGTTCGATGTCGCTCTTCCTTTTGATGCTGGTATTGTCCGCACCTTTTTCAAAATCCACCTTCTGCGTACCGAATGCGAGTTCGTGCATCCGCTCCCGCGAACCTCCAAAGATGATGTTTACCACCGTGCGGTATTTCGGTTCGATCAGTCCCTCGTTGGGGTCCTTTATTCCGCGACGGCCCAATATGTCCGCCATCCGTTCCGGGATATTACGGCTCGTGTCAATAGGGCGTATCTTGCCTCCGGACGCAATCTCGAAGTTCAGATGTTTGCGAGTGGGATCGTAGTTGCCCTTACTCATGGCGTACTTCTCTGCCTCTTTGCTGCGATTGCGCAGATGTTCGTTGCCTTGGGCGGCGGTGATTCCTTTCGACACTTGAACGTCAAGAACCTGTTTTGCATTTGCCATACTGCTTCCGTGTTATTTCGGACAATCCCCCGTGTCCCAGCTTGCTGCTTGTACGGACACCCTTCCCACCGACGAATGTCGGTCGGGGTATTAGGCTCCCCCTTCCCTTTGTTCAGTGGCAGACGGGCAAGCCCGGATGCCTGCTATAACTGGAAGGATATTTGGACCGGAACCGGGGCAAATTACCCGTGGTTATACAATCTTTGTCTGCGAATCCCTGTTCAACTTTCTTCCTGCGCCTTCGCTAAAAGCGATAGAAAGGGTTTACGAAGCGATTCGAGGCGTTCCGTCTCTTCGTCCATACCGAAATCCGTTCCATCCGGCTTTCCGTCGATAACAAGCTCTGCAAGCTCTTTCGAGGCTTCGATGAACGCCGCCCATTCCCCACCGAGATCGGACCGGAAGAACTGCACGAGCGGTGAGCCGTCGTCGAATCTCGACTTGCGCAGAACCCGCCATAGGGCGGCATGGGCGATACACTCCAAAACGGTCTCACGCAATTGTTCTTCTGATCGGAGGGTATGCACGGATGTCGTGCCGGAATGGTTGTCCGGATAGGCCCGGCTGTCCTGTCCGGTTATCTCCGCCAAGGTCTGACGCATGATTTGTCCGCATGATTTGCCGACATCGAAAGAAGTTGCTTTGCCAATCACCCAATCGTACAATATTCCTTGTATTCTTGTGGCAAAGTCCGTTTCTTTCTGCCCACTGTCCGGCATGTCAGGCGTGCCGATTCGCAGGTGCATGGTAATGATGACGCTTTTCGCCAGCCGGATACGTTCCAACTGCCCGAATGCTTCGAGCGTGTCCAGAAACGAGCGGACGGTGGCGCGGTGCCAATGCCACTCGGATGCAAGGTCGGAAACGGTCACATGGCACTGGCAGGGACCGAGGTCGTAGTCTTGTTTCCTTAAAAACGGGGAGACGAAACCTGCCAGCGATTTATCCAACAGGTCGCAGTAGGCTTCTGTTCTTGTTTTCCGCTCGCCGACTTTTTCTTTCAGATAGTCGAACACTTCCGTGTTGGCCAGTATGGTGGCGGGTGCTTCATTTCTATTTCTCATTTTCGTTCTGTTTTTGATGATTCATATCGTGCGGATTGTATGGACTGCCATTATCCGCATTATCATGGCAGTCTTGCGTGATGATACTATGATAACTGTCGGCTAATGCTCCGGGATATTCCAGCCATTCGAGGAATTTGCGCATGTCTGTCCTTTCGGACATGACCCTTGCCGACGGGTAGAACAGGGCAGCCAAAAGAATAAAGGCGATGGTTACGGACATCGTGTACAGATGCGGCACGAAGCCGATGACCAATGCCAAGAGCGCAAACCAGACGAAACGTTTCGGCCGGTCGAGCAAACAGCGCATCCATCGGTCCGCCCGCCGGAAAGAGGCCCATGCGGCACACACAATGGTGGATGGCACAACACCGAACTCGCCGGGGTGTCCGCTCGTATAGACATAATGGAAGAGGAGCAATACGATAAGCAGCACATGGGTGTACAACCTGCGGGCCTTTTCGCTCCATATCATTTTATCGTAGAATTTTGCCATGAAGTAACGTCTGCTCCTGTACAACAGTGCCGGAAGGACGACAGGCATTGCAAGAAACACAAACTGTAATATAATCCAAGTCATAACAGGTAATAGGGTTTTGAAGGTATGTGAACGGGCCGTACCACGAGTTCCAAGCGGACAATCCCGTGGGTGGCCAAGCGGATAATGTTCTCGGTGTCTTCAGCTGTCAGGGACGATGCGCCTTTCTTCATCCGGGACTTGAATATGCCGTTCTGCTTGCGGTATGTAGCCAGTGCCGCGTCCAGATCATGCTCCGGAATCGTCCACGTCATGCCCCGGTCGTATGTGCCATGCGGTTTGCAAGCACGCAGTACCAGCGTGCGGGAAACCAGGAAATCGGTCCGGTTGTTCCTCGGAATGACGTGCTCCTTGTAGAGGTTGTCATCGGCCACCTCTATCCATGTGCGGTATGTGTCGATGCAGAAAATCATCTGGCGATATATCGTGTTTCGCATAGGAACTGTTTTACATGAAATCCAACAGCACGTCTTCCAGCTCCTTCTTGTACTTGAAGCTGCCGTTTCCGGTGTGGAGTTTCAAGTCGAGAGACAGGTCGCCGTACATCAGTTCCAACGAATCGTAAACGGTCGCGATGACGCGGTTTACCTTACCGTCTGCGTCTGTCCGGGCGTTCATCTTGAACATTTGTCCGAAAGCGGGATTGGAGTAGGCACAGGTGCTATGACCGGATTTTTCCAATCCGACCGGCACATGGTGGTAGAGCGTGATCAGCTCCATGTCGTCCTCGAATATGTCCATGACCTCCTCCAAATCATAGGGGTCCCGCAACGGGAACGTGAGCAGAACGTAGTCGCCGTAAAACTGCGGTTCCTCCATTGTCGCCACATTGAGAAGCTGCGGCATTTGCAGGGGTACGAACGACATAAAGTCATCCAAAAAGTGTCGTAACATAATCATATATCGTTTATTTTGTGAACAGGCTTTTACAAAGAGGCGATGAATATCTCCATGAGCATACCGGGCAGCTCGTCCAACCGGTTTCTTTCCGACGGCAGGATTTTACGCAGTGTCTCGAAAGCGCCGGGTGTCTCGGTCGCAATCCGGTCGAGGGCTTTCTTATCCTCCGGAGAGAGAAGCGTCATACAGAGGCCGTCCAAGGAAGCGTAGGGCTGGAGTATCATCCAAATGTAGGCGTGTGCCTGTTCGGGTGTTGCGACTTCGCCCCGATGTATGTCGTCGAGACAGGTACGCACGTTCTGTATCAGTCGGCGGTCGGCACGCAGGGCCATGTATATCAGGGCCTCCTTGTAGGTAATCTCTTTGCGTCCGGCGGCGAGAAACACCTCGGAACAGCACTTCTCCGTGTCGCAGGTAATGTCGGCCATGTTTGCACTGCCGGAATCGTGCAGACCGGACAGAAAAGCGCGAAAAACGGCGTCTTCTTTCTCGATGAATCTCTTGAGGTCACGACTGTCGTGTATGCCGTCGTTCAGGGTTCCGGCAAGCAACTTACGATATGCCGACAGCGTTTGCTCCTTGTTGCCACGGTAGGCAGGCCGTTTATCCAGTGCTGCGAAAAACGGACGGATCTCCTCGGCGGAACGGTGCAGTTCCACGTCTCCGGCATAGGGAGAGAACCGCTCTTTCAGGCTCAACACTTCCTTGTAGGTGCGCGGTTTCGACAGGGTCAACCGGGAAAGTTCCGAGCAAATGGAATCGTGTAACAGACGACATTCTTCCCGTGTGCCGGAATGGGTCTGACGGGCCGTGTCCCGCCGAATGGCTGCAGCCACGGAATCTTTCAAGGTTTGCCATTCCCCGATACATACGGTCAGCTCTTCAAAGGAAAGTTCTTGGGACTTGCGTATCTCGGAGAGGTACTCTCTGTACAGACCGGCAGGCGTGTCTTGGGGTTCCGCCAGTGATTTGCCGTTCGGACCGTCGCATGACGGGAATGTGAAAACGGCAATTGAAGCGGCAGAAAGTCCAGCAATGGAAAGTATGATTTTTAAGTATGATTTTCTATTATTCATTGTTCAATTTTGAATTTTACAGCGCAAATCTAAGTATTATTTTCAAGATGGCAAGTGTTGAAATTTGTTTTATAAGCTATTTTTAACATTGTACTTAATAGTTTGATTTTCAATGAAAACAAGTGAAGAAAACGGGAAAATCCAAGTGCTTTCTTCGATTTTCCACTCAAAGTATGGTTTAGTTTAAAATAAAACTGTTATATTTGTACTTGTTATCATAGAAGTGTACAATTAGATGGCAAAAGTAGGTTACATATTTAAGGCGGATCGTTACGACGGGTTCGAGGCTGACAAAGAATGGATGCAGGAGTACGGCTGTGTACAAGTGATAGAGGAACCGGTCGAAAGCGAGGCGCTACGGCCTAAATGGAAACAGCTTGTGGCGGGCCTCGAAAGGGGCGACGAGGTAGTGGTGGCCAAATTCAGCAATGCCCTCCGAGGGTCGCGCGAACTGTCGGCCTTCATTGAGTTGTGCCGTATCAAGGTGGTACGCATCATATCCATCCATGACCGGATCGACTCACGGGGTAAACTGTTTCCCGAAACGACGGTTGCCGATGTGCTGGAGATGTTCGGGGCGCTTCCCGAAGAGGTGGCGATACTGCGATATTCGTCCGCACGTGTCTTGAACCTGCAACAGAAAGCGAAGATTCCGAAGAAAACGATGAAGGCTATGGACAAGGCCGACAAGGAAAATACTATCGTTGACATGTATGTCAACGGCCATTCGTTTGAGGACATCATGGCGGTAAGCGGGTACAGCAGCCGAAGTTCGGTGTTCAGCGTGCTCCACAGGCATGGGGTAAAACTCAACAGGGGGAAATTCAGCGGCCCCTTGGGAACCCGGAAAAAGAAAAAGGACGACAGTCCGGCGGAAGAATAACCCGTAAAACGAAAAGGGTGGCGGCAACTACCGCTTATAAACGGTTTAACTGTCGGAAAACGAGGTTGAAACGGATTCGCACTCTTGGTAACAAACAGCAGATGTTTAATTTATTAATACAGATTAAATAAAAACGTAGTATGGAAGTAATATTGATAATCGTTGTGTTCTGGGTAGTGGGTAAACTTCTGAAAGCGGTGTTCGGCGGTTTTAGCAAGAGCGACTACCGGCGCGACCAGTAACACGTATGAGACAACGACGGCATTGTCTCGCCGGTTCTTTCGTGCCAGGAGTCGGAATATGATTCGTATAAATCAAAAGATGAATGTAGATAAATGAAAACTTACCTTATCTTGTTTTTGGCTATCGTTTTTGAAACTGTAGCCACTTCTTTCTTGAAACAGAGCGAACAGTTTACCAAACTCGTTCCGTCCGTATTGACCGTTCTGGGGTACGCGGCGGCTTTCTATTGCTTGAGTGTCGTACTGAAGAGCATTCCGGTAGGCATAGCTTACGCCATTTGGTCGGGAGTGGGTATCATTCTTATCGCGCTTATCGGCTTTTTCGTTTTCAAACAGCACCTCGACCTGGCTGCCATCATCGGGCTGGTCCTGATTATTGCCGGAGTGGTCGTCATCAATGTCTTCTCCAACTCGGTCTCTCATTGATGGAAGTGTCCCGTCATTGTGTTCTATACCAAACGAAAAGAAAGAAATCATGTTTTTCATCAGCATGGTTTCTTTCTTTTTTCAGCATTATAGGAAGGAGTCAAATATATACATTCAACATAAGATACAAGTATGCCTTTTCGTCCTTACTGTTATGATGTTCAAGTTCGAATTGTACCTTATCTTCACGGGCCAACCAGCCAATAGCACTACCCAACTCGGCATCATCCATCCCTGTAATTTTCTTTATCTCTGAAAATTCCCATTTACGGAGATGGTCACTATTCAATAAACGCCAAACTTTACCAGCGTTCTCGCCAATGATGTATTTATCCATAAATTATAATA
>ERZ1027094.855-NODE-855-length-14370-cov-35.484247_pt1 | contig 14370 bp, 20 predicted proteins | sample MGYA00519410_ERZ1027094 | MGnify/ENA primary metagenome ERZ1027094 (study PRJEB26926, sample SAMN06164647) | human gut metagenome | biome: ENVO:00009003; feature: ENVO:2100002; material: ENVO:00002003 | host: Homo sapiens | place: USA | collected 2012 ...
GAGGCTCCACAATTCCCTGTAGCAGATGAGGCTCCATAATTCCCTGTAGCAGATGCAAAACCGTGTCGCTCATCTGATCCTGCCTCTTTGTTTACCTTACTCATAGTAAAATCAATAGCCATCTTTACAAGTCCTGCAATAGATAATCTAGCTCCGATCTTAATATCAGTAGCACATACCTTAGTATTATCTCCGCTCTTATCCATCTCTCCAGATAACTCTACCTCATGAAATACGCTATGTGCTGGATCATAATATCCAAAACAATCTAACGGATACTCGCAAGCGTGAAAACCTGTATCACAGCACTCCGCTCTTTCTGTGTGAAATTCCTTACCCTCCTCATACTGATAACCTCTACAGGTAAGATCCTTGTTAAATCCCTTAAATGCTCTCATAGATTTTTCTCCTTTTCTATGTGTGTTATTTTTATTGATAAATAACTTAATCCTCAATATGAGGAAAATTTAGATAGTTTTTGAAAAATATTTTATTTACTATTTTCCATTCTTTCTCTGGTACGGTTTACCTTAAAGGTCTTAACTGCTAAGAGCTCATCCTCTGGGATCTGGAGGAGATACTTTACCTGCTCCAGCATTAACTCTACATCTGCGATCTCCTCTACTAAGTTATCTCTGGCAATAGCCTTTTTATCCTCCGCTACAGGCTGTCCTAAGCCTGTTTCTACTCTGCGGTACTTGTTTACCGCCTGTATGAGCTCTGCACACTCCTCTACTAACTGGTTACTCTGTGCCTCATATCCATAGTACTTAGCTGTTTCTAAGTTCATCTCTCTAATTTTACACATATCTAATACGCCTCCTTTATCAGCTCTCTTATTCTGTAAATCTCTGCACTCTCTAACCCTAAAGGATCGTGATCTACTCCTCCAATAGCATCTATAACCGCTCTGAGTGCCTCCCTACTCTTATACAGATCCTCCATTAAATTATCCTCAATGAGGTAATACTCCTTAGGATCTCCGAAAGATACTGCTATAGCATGGAGTTCTGCTAAGAGCTTTTCCTCATCCATGCTCTTACGCTCCTGCACAATTCGCTCAAAGCGGTATCCAGCCTCATCCGTGTAATCACTTTCTCCAGCCTCTAACATCGCATCCTTAAGGAGTGCCTTGTATTTCTCCTCCTCTTTCTTTGCACTGTCTAAGGCTAACTTTCTGGCTTTATAAGCCTCCTTTAACTCCGCTAAATTCATTAGCTTGTACCTCCTTTATCTCTGTTTTATTGTATATCATTCTCTGTTTAATAGAGATTGATAGCAAAAATATATGAGGGGAGTACCCCCCTCTGTGTTCTCTCTGTTTCTCAGAGAACAATTATAATATAATCCTGTTTTACAGAGATGTCAATACCTAATTTTCTGTTTTACAGAGTTTTATCTCTGTTTTAATTTACTTTTTCTCTGTAATACTGTATAATTAACTTATCCCTCAAAGGAGAGGAGGTGTAAAAACAATGAGTACATTTGCTAAAGCACTTACCTACTACCTAGCGGTAAAAGGTAAAACTCAGCAAGATCTAATCAACGATCTCCACTACAGCTCCTCTACAGTTTCTCAATGGTGTACTGGAAAGAACACTCCTAGAATGGATAGGATTGAGGCTGTAGCAACTTATCTAGGGATAGATGCTACGGATCTCCTAAGAGATCCAGAGATTTTCTCACAGGAAAAGTTTTCTACTGATCCTGCTTTAATCTCAAAGATCTTAGAGAGTAAGCCCTCTCTATACGATTTATTTAAGCTATCTATCTCACTATCAGATAAGGATCTGGAGCTACTTAAGGGATTAGCTCAACGCATCAATGAGCTACAAAATCTTAAAGAGGAGTAATCCTCTGGATGGAGCCAGCCTGCAAAAGCTGGCTCTTTTTCTTTATCAAAACTCAACCGTAATCTTCTTTACGCCAGCGTCTTTTACAGCCTTTATGGTATCTGCAATAAACTCATTCACACAAATTTCTGCAAGCCCCTCATCTGCATCCAGATCGCTCATAAGCTGATTATTTAACATTTTACACTCATTAAGCTCCGCCTCTAAATTTTCAATATAGGCTTTCTGTTTAAGCGATACATCCATAAGATGCTTAACCTCGTCTAAATCGTTAATATGTCTATGATCTCCTAACATCTCTCCTACAGGCATTTCCAAATAATCACAAATTTCCATTAACTTCTCAATGTCTGGTAAATGGGCTCCTCTCATCCACCCATTTACTGTAGTAGGCGGTACCTCCAGCACCTTAGCAAGCTCTACCTGCTTAATCCCTCTCTCTGAAACTGCTTTGTGTAAATTTTTTGCAAACTGTCCTTTAATCATCTTTTTTCCTCCTATAAATTAAAAAGCTGGGATCTGTGGCTCACTCTCACGCTCTCTAAGAGGTGTAGAGTTTCCAGCCTTTGAAAAATCCATATAAGCCAGAGGGATACCGTACAGATCACTAAGCTCCTGTGCTTTCTCCATCTTAGGAGCTGTCTTACCTGTTTCCCAACTAACAATAGTCTTATCACTACAGCCTAAGATCTCTGCTACCTCTGCCTGTGAGTATCCTGCCTGTATTCTGCAAGCGGAGAGCCTCCACTTCATTTCAAAATAATTCATTAACTAGCCCTCCCTGCTTTATATTTTTCCAGAGCCTCCTCTGTTACAAACTTCTTAAGAGTAGGGATCATTACCTCACGCTCTACAGCCTCCAGCTTTCCGCTCTGGATATTTCTGTAAACATTTCTCTCGCTACAGCCTAAGATCTGGGCTACCTCCTCTACTGTGTAGGCTTTCTCCTGTGGCTCCTCCTGCTTTTCCTCTACCACCTCTACAGGAGCCTCCTCTCCAAACACTGGAGCATACTTAGCCTTAAAAGCCTCACTCTGAGCTCCGATAATACGCCCTGCCATAAGATCACAGCCAGCCTTAGTAATGTGGTACAATCTACCGCCCTTATCTGGATCCTCTGAGAAATACTTAGGAGCCTCATCTCCTAACTGTGTAATATATTTGCGGATCGCTCTTAAAAGGTTATCGTGCCTCTTTCCCAGCATCTCCGCTACTTCCTTACTTGTAATCGTCATATAAAAAAGTACCTCCTTTTCCGATTTACTTAACCTAATCAGAAAAAGAGGTAACATTTAGAGAGATTTTTATTATTTTTTCTTACTTAAATCAAAAATAGAGATTTTATCATTCTCTGAGTTAATTCTGGTATTAGTATCTACCACAATCTTATTATCTAAGATACCTGCTACAAGCCTCTGGATAATCTCTAACTCTCCCATCTCATGTAAATAAATAGGGTACACATCTCCCTCATCTGTAAGATATACAGGGATGATCCTCCCCTTAGGTACTCCGCCTTTAGAAACCATAATCTTTCTCTCCTCCTTTATCCTGCTCTCCATCTGGTTTATCATCCTTTTTATCCTCTGTACTCTCCTCTGGATTTTCACTAAGGAGAGGCTTAAGGTACCCTGTGTTTACTTCCCAGATCATAAGTACCTCTTTATTATTGATACCATATCTGTTTTTCTTAACACTGATCTTAAGAGTGCCATCTATCACGGATAGAGATAATACTCTTGTGGCGTTCTGTCCTACACCGTCACTCTCTGCCAGATCGTGGAGCTCTGGGCTCTCTCCTTTTTTACGGTTCTTAACTGCCTCACGGTTAGCCTGTGCCATAAGGAGTACAGGCTTTTTAAGCTCCTTACTCATCAAAAAGAGATCCTCTGAGATATTGTTATAAGCTATTCTAGGTATATCCGCCCTACGCTTATCACTCATAAGAGAGAGCTGATCTATTACAATCATATCCGCCCCATGCTTAATAGCTAAGCTCTTGATCTCATCCACATTAGGCTTACGCCCCTCAAAATCATCTGGAGTAACTACGATAAATCCACTCTTTTGCTGGAGCTGTGTTATGTACTTCTCATAATCCTCCTGTAAGTACTTTGCTCCGTCTGTATCTGGTTTCTTTCCCAGAGTACCAGATCCATTAAGGAGCCCCATGTTACTAAAGTGCTTATTGAGAGTATCGAAACGAAAACCAACCATAGCGGTACTCATCTCTCCAGAGTACATAAGGATCTTATAACCCATATTCCACGCCATAGTAGCAAAGTACTCTCCGATCCATGTTTTACCTACATTAGTACGCCCTGTGAGTACTACCAGATCCTCTCCCCAGAGCCAGCCATTAGTAATCTCATCCAGCTTAGGGATACCTGTAGGAATACCTATAAGCCCCTTTACCTCACAACGCTTTTTATACTCTGTAAGGCGATCTCCAGCGTTAGAGATAATATCATAGCCATCTTTATTCCTGCTCACTGGTACGGATTTCTCCAGCTTTTCTATCTCCTCTTTGAGGTACTGGATAGCCTTAATACTATCCTCTTTTACTACCTTTGCTGTATCCTCAATCAGAGGCACCAGCTTAGTATATGTGTAAGCCTCTTTGAGCTTATATACTAAATAATCTGTACTCTCTGTAACCTCCAGCATTTGAAAATCTTTGAACCTGCCTAAAAAGGTTAGTTTATCTGGCATCTGCTTATAGCTGTTGTAATGCTCTATGATAAAATGGATCTCATCCTTACAGGTAAGAAACATCTCCTCTATTACTCCGTTAGAGTGGAGGATCTCCAGATCTGGAGCATCTAATACTTTACAGAGTAAGCTCTGCTCAATCATATTAGCCATTTATAATCCCCTCCTATCTCCGCTTGTAATTTCTACTACCTGTGAAGATCCCAATACTCTACTGGCTATCCGATCCCCTAACTCGCCCCTAAGCTCCTCTGGAGAGAGGTTACTGGTATAGATCGTAGTGAGGTTATTAGATACTCTGGTATTTATAATACTTACCATCCTCTCCCTTACCCAATCTGTTACCCTCTCTGCTCCTATATCGTCTATGATAAGGAGCCTACAGGTTTTTATCATTCTGAGTACCTCATCAAATTCTGGATCTTTGTTATCATAGTTATCTCTGAGATCTTCTAAGAAAGTGGGGAGAAAAATATATAGCCCCTCATTTTCCAGCCCTGTATTAAAAGCTATCTTTCTGAAAAAGTAACTCATAATCTTACAAGCCCATGAGGTTTTACCATTCCCTGTACTCTTTCCCCAGATATATAAACCTCTGCCCTCATCTACCATACTGAGCACATCATTTTTATAATTATCCAGTGTTGTAAACGCCTCCAGATCCTCTCCATTCTCTGGCTTAAGAGCGATAGTATAACGGTATCTCTCTGGGATCCTGCTTAAATTGTATAAAGCTCTAAGTACTCTGTAGCCTCCGCATACATCACTACAGGAGCTTTTATCTTTCTGGCAATAATCACTTGCATAGCATTTCATCCGCTTTTACCTCCTTTTGAGTAATCCTAATCACAAAAGAGGTAAAAATTTAGAGGAGAGCTTTTACACCCTCCTCCAGATTACTTAAACACAATATCCTTACCCTCAGCATCTTTAAGGGTATTACCGCTAAACTTTTTACTAACCGCTGTAGGCTTTCCCTGTCTACCATAGTTCTTAAGTGGATAGAGATCTTTCCATCCCTTATCTATACTCTGATCCACAATAGCCAGAGCCACTACAGGATCCTCTCCAGCATTATCTCTAAGAGTACTAGCAAACTTTTCTACAGTAGTTACCTTAGGCGTATAGTTTTTACCCCTACAGTACTGTATAAATTTACTAAGAGCCTCTTTCACAAACTTATTAACAGGATCCTCTAAGATAGTACTATAAGATCTCTTTTTAGGGGCTTTGCCCTCCATCTCTTTAGAGATGGATTTTTCTATATTATCTTTACTATCTTTATTGAGTAAAAAATTTTTACTCGTATCGGGTAAAGTTTTTTTACTCGTTGGATCTTCATCGGATAAAATTTTTTTACTCGGTCTTAAAGCTGTATAGCTGTTGTAAATGAGAGCTCCTTTAGTGGTACTACTCTTAGTGAGGAGCCCCTGCTTAACTAGGTTATCTAAAGTGTTAATTACCGTAGGTCTTGATACACCACCCAGCCACTCACAGAGGTAATCTACACTCCCTGTAAAAGCTGTGTTAGTAGTCTGAGAAAATCCGTAGATGATCGCATAGAGCATAAGTGCGTTACCCTTTAGTTTTAGCTCTGTTACCATCCAGCCCTGTACAGCAAAGTAATTATCCTCTCTTACTTTTATCTGTTTTGCCATAATTACCTCCAGTTAAGGAGAGAGGAGAGATACTCTCCCCCCCCCTGTAAGTATTACTCCATCTCTGAGATGGTTTTCTCAATGTTATCACAAACCTCATCAAAAGCCTGTTTAATGATAGCCTCTCTCTGCTGAGGGTTCGTACCTCCATCAATCTTAAGATCCATCTTTACTGTAGGCTTACACCAGATACCACTCTTATTCTGTACACTCATACCCAGCTCTACGCTGATACCTGCTACCCTTGCTGTAAACTCATTTGCCATCTTTGTTATCCTCCATCTCTTTTAAATTTTTTTCTCTGCGTGCCATTCTACGGTTATACTCTTCCACGGATTTACAGCCCATCTTTCTAGCTACTACCTTTTTGTGGAGGAGGGTACCATTATTTTTCTGGATCTGCCTCTGCATTTTCCTCTTGAAACTGCTCACTCTTTTCTGCCTCCATTTCCTCTACGCTGTGCCACACGTTATCCTCTGTTTCAATCTCACACTCTTTATCGTGTGGATTGATAGTAACCGTTACATCACAGCTATTAGAGCTAAAGCTAGGTAATCCAGATCCGTAACCGCCATTACCTTTTACCTTAGTTCCTAAGGCGGTAGAAATAATATCCTCTAAGGATTTACCATTTACCTCTAAACCGTATCCGTGATCCGATACCTCAGCATTTGTAAAACTGATTTTAAGCATCCTGCTTACCTCCTTTTCTTTTGATACTTAACCTAATCACACAAACGGTAATTTTTTAGATAGCCCTCAAAATTAAGGACAAAAAAAAAGGAGAGCTTTTACACTCTCCTCACATTTAGGGTTACTTTTTAAGTTTTGCTTTTCTCGGCAATGAGGCATAAGCCTTTATAGCCTCCAGATCCTCCTCATACCAGTATCTATAGCCTCCCTCATCTCTTACGCTTGCTGGAATAGCTCCAGCATCTTCCCAGAGGCGGATAGATTGAGTAGAGGCTCCTACCAGATCCGCTACCTCTTTCCTTGTGTATACTCTTTTTCCTGTATCTGCATCTATTGTTATCGCTCTCATTATGTACCTCCATTTTGAGTTATTATACCACACCTGTATATTAAATGCTAAGTAATTTGTTAAGGATGGTTTTAATATCCTGCTTAGATCCTTTACCGTCTACTACTCGATCAATGAGATCTTTATTTTCTAACAGGTAATCCTCTACTGCCTCATCTATGGTACCCTTAGCCACCATAGAGATTACATTTACAGCCCCTACCGTACCTATTCTGTGGGCTCTATCCTCAGCCTGTGCATTATCTCCGCTATTCCATGCTTTATCCATAAAAAATACATAAGAGGCTTTATTTAAGGTTAATCCAGTACCCATAGCTCCGATAGTTCCTATAGCTACTTTACAGTGTGGGTTAGTCTGGAAATTGTCTACTAATCTCTGCCTCTGCTCTGGAGGTACCTCTCCTGTAATTACAATTGGATCATATTCACTAAGCTCTATCCCCAGATCCTTAGCTATCGTGCTCCACTGAGAAAATATGATAGCCTTGTGACCGTTAGGGATAATCTCCTCCTCCAGCATCTCCTTAATACGATCCAGCTTAGGGCTATCATCTGTTAAGTTAGGATTACCGCTGGTAAGCTGTCTGAGGCGGAGAGTACAGTTAAGAGGATTAACAGAGGCTAAGATATTCTCCATATCCGCTACAATGCCATTTTTAATATCCCTGTACTGTTTTTTCTGAGCTGTGGTAAGTTCTACATACTCAGTACTGTACAGCTTAGGAGGGAGATCTAGTACCTCCTCTTTCTTTCTTCTAAGCATTACAGTATTTAACTCAGCATTGAGGCTATCTAAGTTTTTATATCCGATTACTTTATAGCCTCCGAAACCTCCCATAGTACAATAGGCATTTCTAAAACTATAAAAGGATCTCCTCTCTACTCCCAGCCATGTAAGGATATTCCACAGATCCTCCGCTTTATTCATTGGAGTACCAGATAATCCTATCTTAACTGGAGCTTTCAAAAATCTAAGAGCTTTTCCCTGTTGAGAGCCTCCGTTTTTAGCCTTATGGATCTCATCCACAATAATAGCCCCTATATATCCATCCTTAATCCCCAGATAGAGAGCATCTTGTATTTTCTCATTTCTGAGGCTCTCAATATTGATAACCCCAAAATAAGAGGAGCCCCTGTACCAGTCATTTAGCTGTTGTACTCTAACATCCATTGTCTTACCGTCTACCATTACACAGCCCTCGTTAGAGTGGATCTGGATCTCTTTCTCCCAGTTATATTTTACAGAGTTCACTCCGCATACAATAAGGGTTTTAATGAGCTCTTTCTTTCTGGCTACACAAATATCAATACTCTCCTTTGTCTTGCCTAAGCCCTGCTCATCTCCGATAAGTAAAGAGTTTTTCTCCATTCCATAATTAAAAGCCTCGATCTGATGAGGGAGGGGAGCTGTCTTAAAATCAAAATCTCTTACAGGCTTAATACCCTTTAGCCTCTCCTGTGTAGCCTCCCTTTTATCCTCGATCTCCTTAGTATTGAGAGCTTGTACTACAGCCTCCTCACTTTTGATATTGCTAAGCCCTACTTTCTCTATGAGAGCTGGTAGCTCATGTGCTGGGATCTCCCACGCTCTATCCTCTGGTAAATATCTCCGCTCTGCCAGCTCTTTTACCTTAGCTACAGTAGTGGGATCGTATCTAAATGAGATTTTAAAAGCATCATCAAAATAAGTACCTTTTTCCAGTTTTTCTACTGTTATCATAAAAATAAACCTCCTGTGATTTAGTCTTTATATAACTTAATCACAGGAGGTAAATATATTTAGATAACCCCTATATAATTTATGCCACTAATTGCACATAAAGCCCCAGCTTTCTAGTACAGTACATATAATCCTCTAAGTAGTGGATCATGCTTTCAGTATGTATCTTGGAACATTTGGACCGAGAAAACCAAATACCTCTCCGGTACTTAGTGTCAACGAGAGTTGTTTTAATGCTTCTTTTCCACTAGGGTATGTTTTGGATAGTTTTTGTATAGTAACAGTTTCCATTTATTTTTCCTCCTCGCTTGCCTTCAGTCTATTAACCATCATCTGAAATCGTGAATCTTTAGCCAATGGCAGAAAGACAGGATTTTCATTAAGAGCTTGTGTCATACTATGACGGATCAGAGTTTCATCTCTTGGCGGAAAGGATCGTAACACAAGTTCGCTGTCCAACCATTCATCTAGAAGATCAAAAAAATTGTCCCCATGCAAATGCAATGGATAAATATTACTGACTGCCAGTTCCGTATATTGTGAAAGGATGTCCAACGCCTGTTCGGCATTATTAAGCTTCATCCAGTCTTGAGCGATAGTAATATAAATTCCCAAAAGAATACCGGGGTGTAGCATTTTCATTTGAAAAACATCTGCTATTTTATAAAATCGCTGACAGGTTTCTGCAAATTGCTCCGCATCATTCAGACATAAATTCAAATAGGACGGGAACAAATTAAAAAGAGTCATAATCTCCTTGTATATTCCGACCTGAAGAATTTTTTTTGCCTCTTGATCGTTACCTATTGCCCGATATGCGGAAGCCAGAAGAGGCTCAGGAGAACCAGATTGCATATTAACTGGTTCCAAAATATCAATTACTTCAGACGGGCGTTGGAGTTGAAGCAAACAAAACGCTTCCATTAGCAGTGCTTCTTTTTGCAGATTCGTCTCGTCCGCTTCAGTTCTTACACGATGAAACCACTCCAAGGCTTTTTCTATAATTTGTTCCACTTGTTCAGGACAGGAAGCCTGTGAAGTGTGATTGATTAAAAGTGTGCCCAATTCAAATAATAAAGGATAGCAAGCGTAAAATTTTTTTGCTATTTTAAGACATTCAGCCAGGACTTCCTCAAAGGACAACATAGAAAAATCTTTAGAAAGACGGATATACAGTTTTTTAATATCCTCTTGTTCCATTTGCGGTTGATATCCTATCAACTCGTCAATGCTTATATCAAAGTAAGATGCTAGTTGTGGCAATAGCAAAATATCTGGTAATGAAGATCCCGTCTCCCTTAATTAAAGATATTGTTGGGTAAAAAAGAAAGGTCAGTCGATTTTGCCGATGAAGCGGTAGTAGATTTCTACTTCCTGCTCACGGCTTCCGTCCTCGCCCTTGACAGCTTCGTGGACGGTTATTTTTTCAATTAGAGTGTTCAGAAGTTCGGCGGTCAGCTCCACAGGGTTGACATACTGTTTCATCAGGGCAATCCACTTTTCAGCATCCGCTGCGGTCTGTACGGCGGCTTCCATCGTTTCGTGAAGCTGTCTTATTTTTGTTTCAAGCTCCTTTTGCTCGTTCTGGTACTTCTCGGACAGCATATTGAAGTTATACTCGGTTATGCGTCCGGCAGACCAGTCCTCATACATTTTAGCAAACAGCCCGTCAACCTCGGCTTTACGCTTCTCTGCCTTTTTCAGCTCCGCAGCCTGCTTTTTCTTCGCAGAGTTTCTTTCCCTGTCGCTGGCATTGAGCAGCCGTTTCAGCAGCTTGTCCTCGTCTTTCTGTACCATCATAGACCAGTATTGCAGTCTTGCAAGCACATAGGCATACAGTACATCATAGCGGATATAGTGCATGGAACACTGGCGTAATCCCTGTCCGTACTTACTGCAATGGTAGTGTGCATAGGGATTTTTGTTCTGGCTGTTTACACCATAAGCCAATGACCATCCGCAGTCCGCACATTTTACCAGCCCGGAAAATATCTGCGTTGTGCCATTCTTCTGTCGTCTGCGTCTGCTTGCAATCAGCTCCTGAACTTTTTGGAACACTTCTTCGGAAATGATGGCTTCGTGGGTATTTTCCACACGATACCATTCTTCCTGCGGCTTCCGCACCTTTTTCTTGTTCTTGAATGAAATGTTGCTCTGCTTGTTGTGAACGCTGTGACCGATGTAGGTTTCCTCTTTCAAAATGCTCTTGACCTGTGCTATCGTCCACGCATAGGCTTTTTCTGCGGGCGCACCGGCGTAGATATTGGCGAAAGTCCCGTATCTTTCATAGTTCAGCCAGCCGGGGGTAGGTACTTTTTCTTCCACCAGAATCCGTGTAATGCTGGCGGCACCCCTCCCGTGTACGGCAAGGTCAAAAATCTTCTCTACAATCCAGCGTGTTTCCGGGTCGATCAGAAGATGACCTTTTTTGTCCGGGTCTTTTACATAGCCCAGCGGTGCATAGGCTCCATAGTGTGCGCCATTGGCAAATCTTGTGTGCATGGCAGCCTTGACCTTTTTGCTGGTCTGTCGGGCGTGCATTTCATTCAGGATGTTTAAGAACGGTGCAAGCTCGCTTTCTCCGTTGATGGTGTCCACATTGTCATTGATGGCAATGTAGCGTACTCCCTTGCTGGGGAAATAGATTTCCGTGTACTGACCGGTCAGGATATAGTTTCTTCCCAGACGGGATAAGTCCTTTGTGACAACGCAGTTGATTTTCCCGTCCTCGATGTCATCAATCATCCTTTGGAAACTTGGACGCTCGAAATTTGTCCCGCTCCATCCGTCGTCAATGTACTCGTCTACAACGGTCAGCCCATGCTCTGCGGCATACTGCCTAAGCATCATGCGCTGGGTCTGGATACTGCCGCTTTCCCCCTGTAATTCATCGTCACGGCTCAATCTCAAATATAGTGCAGTGTTATAAATCGTTGTATTGTATGGTTGTTTCACGGTTAAAAATCCTCCTTCTAAAAGAAACAACCCACGCTTATACAATACTCGCTGGTACAAGTATATCATAAGCGTGGGCTGATTGACAGTCGTTATTCCGTATTTTTTCAGGAAGCGGCGGCAGCGTGCTGGATCACATCTTCCAGCAGGCTGTCAAGCGGCTTCCCATCCTGTGCGAAATGCTCCGATACCTTGATACGGACTTTCCCCATGACAAAATACTGGGTGCCGTCTTTTTCGGTAAGCAGGGTGCCGCTGTTTTTGTTATTGCTCTCGTTTTTGCTTTTTGCCATAGGCAGTTACCTCCATAAATGAAATATGCCCGACAAGGGAATGTCAGGCAGGTGTACAGCTGCAGACTGTCTCCATGTCAACCAAACCGTGTCAACCGGCAGAAAAGACTTTGAAAACAATCCATAGGCGCTCTATTATTACTTTTTACTTTTTCTTTGATTTCTTGGTTGACATGGTTGACAAAGGAGAGAAATGCCCCAAATATCAGGCTTTTCCCCGTCAACCGGCTGTCAACCGAAGCGTCAACCAAACTGTCAACCGGTGGCTTTTCAGAATGGCAGTTCCATTTGCCGGGCTTCTTCTTCCGTGATTTCCTGAAAACCGTCCCCCTCCGGCGGAGCTTGGTTGACACGCTCCCAGCCTTTTTGAGAACCGTATTTCTTATACCGCTTCGGGCTTTTGTAGGCTGCCCAGCCCTGTATGATGCCGCCCGCAATGCCGGTATTCATAATCTCGCAGATTGCCCGTGTCTCCCAGTCTGCCGGGGAATTTAAGTTCCCCAGCGCTTCCTCATAAAGCTGCTTGGAACATACCCTGTCGCCGGTGTAGTCCTCCAAATAGGCGTAGATCATGCCAGCCTGTGTGTCCTCCTGCATGAAGTCCTGCTGGTGGGCGTTCAGGTATCGGTTCATTTCCATGCTGAATGACAGCTTATACTTCCCACTGCGGTAAACCGTCATGGCTTCCGCCCACATCTGTTCGATATACGCCCTCGCCGCCGCTTCATCGTCCAGTATGTGAACCTCCGCCCGTTCCGGGTACACCGTCACGGGGAGAAAGCGCCGGTTGCCGGTGCGGTCACGGGGTAAAAAGTCCTGCCGGTTGGTCGTCCCTCCGAATACACATTGCCGCAGCCGGTCTGCCGGATGTGTCTCATACGGCACTTTGTAGGTTTCTTTCTGGCGGCTTAAGAATGACTTGATTTCCTCAATACTCTTGGCGTTGGCTGTGGCAATCATCTCCGACATCTCGATAATCCAATGCCCTTGCAGCTTGCGGTACACATTTTCATCGTCCAGCTTCTTCAAATCGTCTGAAAACCATTCGTCCCTGCCTGCCAGCAGCCGGAAAAAGGTAGATTTCCCGGCTCCCTGACCACCAACCAGACAGAGCATGACCTCAAACTTGCTCCCCGGTCTGAATACCCGCCGGATGGCTCCCATCAGGAACAGTTTCAAGGCTTCATAGGTGTATTCGTCCGTATCGGCTCCCAGAAAGTGATGCAGGGCGTAACGGATGCGCTCTGTGCCGTCCCATTGCAGGCTGTTCAGGTAATCCCTGACCGGATGGTAGCGGTTTTCATTGGCAACAATCTTGATGGCGCTCTGCACCTTTTTCTCGCTGGTAAGCCCGTAATTTTCTTCCAGATACAAAAGCAGGTAGTTCATGTCCATGTCGGTCAGCGTGGTACTGGTGCGCTCCCAGCCCAGCGGCTTCACAATGTCAATCTGCTCCGTCAAAAGGTTCAGGCGCAGCGCCCCACGAAACAGAGGGTCACGCTGGAACACCGTCAGGCAGTTTCGGATGCTGTTCTTCACGCCGCCTTTCTGCGTCCCCTCTAATGTTTCCCGGATTTCTGCCGGTGTCTGCGCCGGTTCCATTGTGTCCATCGTCCTTTTGACCGCTTCCTGCGTTTCCGGCGGCAAGCTCTGAAATTCGCTGTTCAAGCCGCAGCACCTCCTTTCCCTGTGCGGCGATCAATGCCGCTTTTTCTTCTATTTCTCCGTATAACAAAATATCCAAAAGGTATTCTGTGTAGCTTATCCTCTGCAACGCTTCCACAAAAAGAGGATGCCAGATGGCATCCTGCGGCTGTGGGGCGTATGCTGTTTTCCAATGCTCCAGCAGGCGCAGATAATCGCATAGCACCCGGAAACAATACCGTTCCGTTTCCTGAAATCTCTGCTCCGCTGATTTTTGTCGGGGCTGTGACCTGTTGTGACGCTTCCTATCTGGCGGCGCATTGCCGGATTTCTCATAGGAAACGCCGAAGTCCTCCGCAAGCCTGACCGCAGCTTCCCGTTTCCCCAATCCATGCAGCAAAGCGGCAAAGTCGATCACATCCCCGGAAGCCCCGCAGCCGAAGCAGTAAAAGCGGCTGTCCACTTTCATGCTGGGCGTGCGGTCATTGTGGA
>ERZ1027094.860-NODE-860-length-14337-cov-9.616300_pt1 | contig 14337 bp, 17 predicted proteins | sample MGYA00519410_ERZ1027094 | MGnify/ENA primary metagenome ERZ1027094 (study PRJEB26926, sample SAMN06164647) | human gut metagenome | biome: ENVO:00009003; feature: ENVO:2100002; material: ENVO:00002003 | host: Homo sapiens | place: USA | collected 2012 ...
TTACATGCTCGTCCTGACTCTGTTCTTGTTGTTCTTGCTTTTTCTTAGCCATAAATCAATAATTTAAGTGAATACTACTATCCGGAAAACTAAGTCCGTGATGCGAATGTAGAGGTTTAATTGATAGGTTATTGTTGTTTTAATGCCAGTGGAAATGAATGGCGGAAATTGGCGATAGATGGCGTAAGGTGGTATAATAAAAAAGAGAGTATCCGTCTCCGTAACTCTCTTATGTGCTGTTTGGCTATTTTTTTGAGGCTAAATCTGAGATTTCTGTCCCCTTTTCTTTCTGTTTCTTTCCTGCTCTTTCTTTCCTGTTTCAGGTATGTCTTTTTAGAACATTTGAAATAGAGTTCTTATGTGAATTGTGATAGAGGTGCTTTCCACTGTTCTTATTTACGATTATGTATTTTCCTCAATTTATCAGAATTTAGTCCAAACTTCCTTGTTATGGAATGGAAAGTTATGGTCATTAATTGTAGACAAATAACTATATATTAATATCATTAATCAGTAATGCTTTATATTATATCCCATTTTAACATGAAGAAAGATTATAAATAGACAATGGTTTCATGGAATCGTTTAATTTAACAGCAAATATTAAATTAAAAAGAGCGTAGCTCAAAAAAATCTCTCTACGCTCTTTGTTTGTACCGTTTATTTTCTCTTTCCACTTTTTTCTCTTTGAGAAAGTGCGCTTCCTGCAGCGGTTTTGCCTATAACACTTGTCCGACCGTCTCTTAATACTTTTGAAGCGTCGCTAGCAGCGGCTTTACCAGTAATTTTTTTAGCCATTACCTTAAAGTTATATTTCCAATCCGAACGATGCAGGTGGATTGATTCCTGTCGTTTTTTTCTTATATAGCAGGTTTTAGACCATACTTAATGTTAAAACAATGCAGCCCAGCTAGGTATTTTCTTGGCTAATTTAATCGCCGAAGTACCTAAACTTTTTATTTTCGATATAAGTTGGGCTTGTGACAAATTATCTTCGGAGGCTTTCTCTACAACTTCAACTAATGCTTGATAAGTTTGCATACTATTTGATGCGGGTACAATTGCATTAATTTCCTCCTTTGATAACCCTTTTAACTGTTTTAGTTCAGCACTATACATACCGTTAAATACTGCATCTGCATTGGCAAATGATTCTGAAAATCTGTTTGTTTTCATTTTATTGTTTTATTAGTTAATTCTTTGATTTTATTTACTATATCTTCGATTTGCTGTTGAGCTTCGTCGCTTTTAATGTTGATCTTTTCCCCCTTTTCAAGAATCATATCTATAAAACCCGATAACTCGACCAATTGATTGGTAACTGTAGTATCCAAACCATTAAGCCCGACAAAGGAAAGCGCTTCGTTTTGGCTTTCTTTGACCTTGCGAACCGATACAAGGTAAGTAGTGAGAGTTGTATTGGCGTATATCGTGTTTTGATAGGATTGGTCTATTGCACTCAATATTTCTCTTTCTTGCTGTAGTATCGGAGAAAGTAACTCAGCTTTTTTCGCATTTATTTGCTGATTTGCTGCCTCTTGAAATTCCAACATAACATTCAAGGCTTCTTCAGTCTCATCTTTACCACCTTTTTTTCCGGCATTTTCTATAATTCCATATATTGACGATTCGCCTCTTTTATGCTTATTTAGCTCTACTTCTAAAACATGATGAATGATGAACGGAGCATACACATCGTCGATGAAAGTATTTATGTTAAGCTTTATTCCGTTATAATACAGTTGTACCATATTACGATGAGAATCATGCAAAATTTGCAAATCCGAACCTATAGTTTTCGACAGGGTTACGGTTTCTTTAGGTATTGAGGCACACGACACCAACAATAACGCAGAAAAAATAACGACTAAAATTTTATTATTCATATTTTCTGTAGTTTAAATTATCCTTTTAATGTATTCCACCACCATGCCAAATACCTGTAGCAACCCAAATTTCATAATGAAGTAGCCATTCACTTGTCCAAGGAATAATTGTATCTGCAATAAATTGGGTCTCATCCCATTCTTTTGCCCTTTTATAATATATACACAAGTGTTGCTTTTCTGTGTTATACACATGTTTAAGTCTCGTTTCCCCTTTGGCTAATGTCAAAGGCTTTGGGTCTAAAACATAGACATTAGGATGCTTTTCCCGTTGGTAAACAACTTTAATCAGATATTTGGGGCTTAAGCAGGTTGGTTGTATTTGGCCTTTCCAAACAAGAGTATTTAACCTGATCGAATATTTAGAATCAGGGAAGTAGGACTGAAGCCTAAGAGCTTGTATCATTAGTGAAATTTCTTGTTTTTTAATCATTACCATGAAAATTATGTGCAGCAGCGGTGACACTACCAACTGTACTAAGAATCCCTGTACCTGTTGCCATTTTTAATACCCCATTTTCCCGAAGATTAAAATTTTTCCTGCCCAATTCTGAAAAAACTTTCGTTACAATTTTTTCTCCAAATGGTTTTCCCATAGATTCAGAAATATTATGCAATCCCCGTTGTTGAACTATAGCTTGAATATCTTGTTCAACCTGGTCGAGCCACTTATAAAAGTTCTTTTCTCGCTGCGGATGTTCTACCCATTTGTCAGCAAAGTTTTCTTCGGGATTTACCGGATTTGGAATCCATTTAATAGTTCTGCCTACGCTTGAATCATAGCGATTCTCAATATAATTCCTCATATTGGTAATCACATTCGTCAATGCATCTATGATAGACGTTTCTTTGTTGTATGCCCTAGAAGCTAAAGTTGTGATAATAATGGATATAGGTTTATCTTCATCCCCGTTAAACATTATATCCCGATGTCGTTTCAGGATTTGAACAACCCGTTGAAGCGGTAACTTCTCTTTATTATATTTTGGAACAGGACTTACAGCTTCCGCCAACATTATGGATTTACGTAATGAGAAAACATTAGCTGCATTGAAAAACCATCTACCATAACCGAAGGGGTTGCTTTTCATCCAGTTTTCAGCAATCGTATCAGTATAATAGTTGTTTTGTTTATTATCTGTTATACGTATTGCCAATGATTCGTAATCTTTCTCCAATACAGTATCCGAAAAGGCTTTTTCAAGTACAATATTATATCCACTACAAACAAGGCTCGGAAGTATATCCATATGATAATTGGCACTATCAGAATACATCAATGTCCAACATCTTCGCCCTTCCCCGTCAAGCATATTTTTGTAAGTTTCGTTTGCTTTAAGTCGATTTCCGACCACTTGTTTGAGATGATATTGTGTCCACCGTGGATTTTTGCCTGTCAGTTCACACACTAAGTCAATATCCAAATCGTCATCTTCACAAATGGGTTTGATCATTGTTCCAAGCATGAATGAACCTTGCGGGCGAACGACTGGTTTATATGGAGCAAGCGATGATTCGGGTTTTGCCAACCATTCGCCTACTGCACCATAACTACTAACTGCGGTGTTATATTGGGTTTCTGTGATGTCCAATGTTTCACCGAGTGTTTCTAAAATTTCACCGAATTGTTTTTTTTCTTCTTGTGTTAGCATATCTGTTTATTTTATTGTTATTGTTTTATAAAAATCGTTTTTTAACTTATTCGCATCATAGATTGTCATAGGCATATCAACTTTGGGCATCCACACTCTACCCAATCCAACAGATGCGGATACTGGCATAGCTGGAAAAATGTGTAATTCCGTACAACCATGATGAAATTTGATTTTGTCAAAAGCACTTCTGACCGTACGACGAAATTCAGATAATAATGTTTCTGTTTTTAAGAAATCATTGTTGGGTGTACCACTTATTGTGATTTCCCATATACTTGTATTTTCTCCAAGAGCTTTTTGTATTCTATCATGTGTCACTGTTGCACTTAAACTAAATACGAGTACGGGAATTTTCGTTTTATTAGCAGGTTCATGTAGAACATACTCTATATTATTGGATACCGACTGCCACTTCCACGTAGAAGGTTCCCTATGTTTTTGATATACTTTTACATCATTCAAATCATTCAATAAAACTCCCAATTTTATAAGTAGTGGCTGCGGTGCGAGTGCAAATACAGAATAATGGTCAGCATTTCCTTGCATCAATCGTGGCTTTATTTGTAGCTTAAACTGTTCATAAAGATTAGCTTCTTCCATCATCCAATAAGTGTCAGTATCATCCGTAAACGGCACATTCTTCATTCTTAATTCTATAGCATTATCGCTTGCTGGATAATAATCATATAATAATGCTTCACATGCTGATTGGTAGGATAAGGGAGAGTTGTTAATTCCTATGTTCGCTCCATATAAAATTATTTCACTGGACATATTTGGAGCTATGTCCGTTATTCGTCTAATACGTTCTTCATGTTGCCGCTTCATCTCAAGAAGGCACGGTTCGGTATATGTAATTTCATCCTCATCTACCATTCTGTGATGTGTATCACAAAGTAACATTAAGTTGTTGATGTCATTTGCTAATAACTTAGAACGTTTTATATCGCCTCGTGGCCCGGTGGGTTCATCACCAACGATATGGGCGATATAGGCACTATTACACTTTTTGTTAGTCAGAATATCCGTATGCAAAACCTTGTTACATCCTATATATTCACATCTTCCCGCAGATACCGCCCAAAGAAGATTTTTATTCTTTGAAGAAATACTTGTTACACTCATTCTGTATCTATTTTTATTTATATATATTATTAAAAGACAATATACTGGCGAGTGAAGCTTTCTTATAATATCAAATGTTAAAATTCAAATATCTTCGACATACTTCCTCTCTTATAGTAACATATGCTACATTTTTGATTAATTTTGCCAACAAATGGCAATTTTTTTATTTTAAATAGCATATCAAATTAGAAAATATAAATTAATGACTGTTGAAGAGGCTATATTATCCCATGATATGGAAGATATTATAAATAGGATGATCCTATATGCAAAAGAAAAAATCAAGTTGTTAGACATCAAAAACTTGCAAGGGAAAGAACCTTTCGATTTTGTGCAAGATATTTTGTGTAAGTCGCTTGAAAGTAAACGAAATTGGGATGAAACCAAATGTAGTTTTGTTGAATTCTTATTCGGTTGTTTGAAAAGTGAGATTAGTAATTTCTATTCATCCAAACAGATATTTCATCAAGACATTCCAGATAACCTTTCAGAAAAAAATGAAAGTGTAGATGAAGAAATTCAAGAAATCACCAAAGTATTAAAACAAGAGGGAGCAGATGATGATGAAATTATTTTGTTTACATATTGGGTGGATGGTATTTGTAAACCAACTGCTATTTCTGAAGACCTCGGAGTTGAAGTAAAAGAGATTTTAAATATTACGAAACGGCTAAAAAGACGGTTATTGAAAGTTCAACCAAAAGTAAGACAACTCATATGAATACAACTGTAAATCAAAAAATAGAAGATGCTTTACTTGAATTTTATTTAGAAGCAGACAAAGATACAATTAATGAAATCTTACAAGAAGACATTAATGATATTGAGGCCTACAAAAAAAAGAGAAATAAACTTCTTTTTATGATTAATGCAAAAGCAAAAAAACAAGCAAATGACGCATTGATCGAGAGGGTTATAAATTATTTTGAAGATGCAATTCAAAAAAACACAGCAAAACCAATTGCCTATCTTAAGCAATTGATGTCTGAAAATCAATCATTAGCACTATATCATAATTTTGAAAAACTCTCAAAAGAAGATATTCAGGCAATTATTAAAGATAAAAATCTAATTGACATTATAGAACAAATAGAAAAAGATGGCGCAGAAGAACAATCCACAATATGAAGCTCGGAATTTGTTAGATAAATTAGGATTAGATGATATTATAGATATCCCAATATCTGATTTTGTATCTGGGATAGACCTTATTTATATGGAGGAGCCTCTTGGTAACTGTGATGGCAAAATTATTTTTGGGAACAAAAAAACGATTGTGAAAGTTGATTCTCAAATTAAATTTGAGCAAAGAAAGAGATTTGTTGCTGCTCATGAGATAGGACATTCCATCATGCATCAGAATATGACTCTTTCTAACGATGTGTTCTCTAATTTTAATCTATTTAAAAATGTTGAAGCACATCTAAAAAGTGGACAACAAGAATTAGAAGCTAATTTATTTGCGAGTGAATTATTAATGCCAACTAAACTCTTTAAGGAAGATGCTAAAGGTAAATTTTCTCCATTATTAATAAAACAACTTTCTGAAAAGTTCAATTCCAGTTTAACAGCTACTGCTTTTAAATATATGGAGATGAATTTACACCCAATTTGCCTTATTCTAACAGAGAAAGGACGGGTTAAATATTGGAAAAAATCGAAAGATTTACACGTTTTTGTAAAAGAATGTACTAGGCTCCCTCCACCAAGTGATTCTGTTGCAATGGAATACTTACAGCAAGATTATCAATTTATATATAAATTCGAAGAAAAAGCTCAACGGATAAGTAAATCAACATGGTTTGATTTAAAATCGTATGATGAAGATACTGATTTTTATGAATATTGCATTCCGACAAAAACTCATCAAACAGTTTTGAGTATTATTTGGGAAGACTAATTTATAAATCATGACTCAAAGGTATGAATTGCCATTTTTGTTTTTAAGAAATTGGTAATTTCTCATGCCTGTATTCCAAAATATATATAAACAGATCTCAGTTACAAGTGTCCAATGTCTTTAATATTTGTAATTAATTCGTTAGTCGATTTTACTCATATTTTGAATTATTAGTTATATATTATTCTGATATTTATTTAAAGACTTTCAACCAATCTAATAGATTGTTGTTTTCAATCCATATTGGAGATTCCTTACTAATAACGTCAATGTAGGTATCTTCTATTGTTTCCTGTTTTTGTTTTAAACCGGCTCTTGTATAGATATCAGCTGGCACAAATTAGTAGCCTAAACTTTATATAATTTAGAATTTTACATAATCCGTACTATCTGGATTTGAATATTGGATGAGTGGTGTTTTTTTGTGCAACCAGCCATTTTTTAAGTTGTGATTTATTCATTTTGTATTGTTGTTAATTTATTATGAACAATGTTAAGTGCAAATATAAATCAGTTCTGTTGCTATAACTTATGTTATATATGTAACTTTGTGAATTAATTCATTAATATATAAGCTATGAAATTTGATGCGATAAATTATCCTAACGGGAAAATAGAAATTCCTCCTTTCATTGAAGAAGAAGGTACGTTTGATGTTATACTTATTGAAAAGATGTGGGGCAAAAGGACAAACCTTATATGTGTCTTTCAAAAAGAAGACGGAACAATGTTTAGTACAACTGCATGGAGAAGAAGGTTCGATAACCATTCGGAACATTACTCTCCAAGAAAATCAGATATAGAATTTGCAGATGAGCTGAAAAGAACTATGTGGAGATGTTCGTTTCAATACAGCTCCAATGGAAAATATATTAATTGGATGACTGCTGAACCGTTATTAGGATAAAAAACAAATATATGTAACAAGTACCTTTTAAACACAAAAAGTAGTTACGACCACTAATGATATGATAAGAGCATGGTAGGCAAGGTCGAATTTGGCTACCATGCTTTTATCCTTTTCTGAAAACGGCTCTTTACGGCAATCTGTGGAAGTGAAGCCTGCATAGCTTCTGGGATTGATGTAATGTGCCATAGGAAACAACTTGTTAGAACTCCGTTCAGGATTAAGACTGCTCTCCTTCATTACCGCCTAACAGATGTTTGAGTTCCGGGTCATTCTCAATGCGTATCAATTCATTCTCCACAAGTTCCACAATATCCTGCTTGATTTGTCGGTAATTTGCTCGTATCTGCTCTTCCATTGTATCATTGCCGTTCTCGTCCAGAAAGCTGCTGATTTCAGGAATGGGCTGATAAGCCGCCGTCTCCTTCTGTACCGCTTCATTATCCACTACTATCTGCGCATGGAAAATTTTCTGCTCTATTGTCTCACCGAAATTATCTGCTACTGCACCGACAAACATTCCTTGCGAAAGTGTGCTGATTTTGCTGGCAGGTATCAGGCTGTCCAGTTGGGTGCTGATCGAAGTGGACGTATCGTTACGGTTGATGCTCATGGATTCCCGTTTTTGAAGAATTTTCCCGAACCTTTCCGACAATGTTTTGGCGGTTTCACCTACCACTTGACCGCTGAAAACATTACCAACAGTTGACATGATTACGGCGGCCTCCTTGTCTCCGTAATCGCGCTTTAACTGGCTGAAGTCCTGAAAGCCTAACACAACCGCCACTTTATTACTTCGTGCCGTAGCAATCAGATTATCCAAACCTTTAAAGAAAATTGTGGGTAACTCGTCGATAATCACACAGCTTTTAAGCTGTTTCTTCTTATTTATCAGTTTAACGATTCTCGAATTATAGAGTCCCAACGCTGCCCCATAGATGGAAATTCTATCGGGATTGTTGCCCACACATAACACTTTCGGTTCCTTCGGATTGTTAATATCCAGCGTAAAGTCACTGCCGGACATGACCCAGTAGAGTTGGGGACTTATCAGCCTGGACAACGGGATTTTGGCAGATGCAATCTGGCCCATCAGCTGTTCGGCAGCTCCCCCTTTCCATGCGTCAACGAACGGACTCAAATAATTCTCCAAATCAGGATAGCTTGTTAGAATGGTGAATACGTCTTCATACCTTTTATTAAGCAATTCAATGGCATGTGGGAACGTGCAATACTTGCCGTTTTCATACAATTTCAAAAACCATATAATGGCAGTGAACAGGACGATTGGAGATTCCACAAAGAAGTCTCCCTGCTTCTGCACCCAGCTTTTATTGAGATTAAGCATGATTGTGTAACTCGATTCGTAAGCATCGGAAATATCCGTCATCAGTTCCGGTGCCAACGGGTTACAACGGTGGCTTTTTCTTGGATTATCGAAATTTATTACATAAAATTTAGGCGGAACCTTGTAACGGTGCCGATACTTAATCAGATGGTTATAGGCGATAATGGATAAATCATCAAACTTGAAGTCATATATGTAAAGTGCATAGGCTTTCTCGATAGTCTGTTTAATAAATTGATTGACAATCGCATAGGATTTCCCGCTGCCGGGAGTTCCAAGTATTATTGTCGCACGAAAAATATTTACTAAGTTAATGAACCCATTATACATTTTTCCCTTAAACCAGAATTTCGTGCGCAGGTTAACGGAATATTCATTTTCCATTAATTTTGTCTCTTGCAAAAAAGACTCGTTTTCCGTATTGAAAACGTCTTCAAGCAGATTGTTTTTGAGCAAACGGCTTATCCATAAACCGGACGCCAGCAGACAGAAGAAACCTCCGGTCAGTGTCGTGGTATAAAGTACGGCACATACACCGGATGAAGCATTGACGGACAGCAGCCACCAGTTGAAGAAAAACAACAGGGTGCCTGATATGGCCGCAATGATAATCCGCTTTCATGTGATTTCATGCTTCTTCACTCCCTTGTTACCCATACAGGACAGACCGAGGAAAAGGACACAAAACAACTTTGTGTAAAGTAACGATGAAAACAGTCCGGTGGTACGTTGGAAATTGGATAGTATCTTATTTACTATATCGAGTGTTCAGCCCATCTCGTAAAGCCAGCCGTAACAAAACCAATAAATGTGTATCGCCAAAAATAAAAAACTGATGGCCCGCATAAAGTCCGTGACTTTGGCAAGACCTCTTAAATCATCTTCATTCTGCATAATTGTAACTATTAAAATTAAACTTCTTGTTCTATACCTTATTATATATTATAGCTTGCGCCTTCGCTTCTTCTTTTTCTTGCGCCCATAGCGGAAGGCCGGATCAATGTACTCGTGCGTATGGTCATCTTCCATAAGCACGGAGAAAATGTCAACGGCACCGAGTGCGGATGTATCAATCAAGCTGCCGGAAGATTCACTCTGATGATGGCTTTGGTTTTCCTGCCGTCGGTATTCCTCGCTTTCCTGCCTTTCTTCCGCTCTCGTTTCCCTTTCCTGCCGGGACGCTTCCTGCTCCGGCACCGGTATCAACCTTTTCCGGTCTGCATCTGGGTTGTTGAACAGTTCGTTGAACACATTGGCCGTAAAGGGCTTGCCCAGACGTGAACCGTTAAATACGGTCCGGGCCGCATGGTCTATAAAAGTAATGCCGTAAAGACGTCCATCGGGATTGATACGGTAAATGACTTCTATATCCGCCTCTTTCAGCCTGCGTGCAAATTCCTCCTTCGTGCTTATGCCCTGCATGGCTTTGACGACTTCCTTGCGTGTCCTTTCGGCGAGATTGTCTCTCTTTACTTTTTCAACGGATGCAGCAAACTTCTTTTGCAATGTTTCATAACCGAATACTTTGCCAAACTTACTGGACTTGAAAGGTGTTCCCACCTGCTGACCGTCATCGTCCAAAGCTCCGTACATGATGCCGTGGTATTCCTTTCCGTCCACGCTTCCCCTGACCTCGTAAGCGGTTACGTTGTACAGATTCAGAAGGGTGTTGTATTCGGCAAGCGAATGGAAATTGTAACATTCCAGCAAGGTGCGGGCGGTATGCTTTACCTGCATTTTCACATCACCTTTCGGATAGTCCACCTTTTGCAGACTTACCAGTTCCCGCTCGCCATGTTCTCCGAGTGTGGGATGAAGTCCGTACTTCACTTCCATTTCACGACAGATGTTCTGTGCCCGGATAGCTTCCCGGTTGTGGTCTATCTTTTCACCCTGCTCGTTGATGCGTACCGATACGATGTGCATGTGCTTGCGTTTTATGTCTTCGTGCAGCCAGACAATATAAGGCTGGTTCCCGTACCCGAACTTTTCCATGAACTCCTGTGCCAGTACGGTCATCTGTTTCTCCGAGAGAATGTCTTTCGGGCAAGGATTCAATGAGATATGAATAACCGGTTTCCTGACGTGCGAGTTCAGTGCGATGTAAGGTTCAAAAGCCTGTACGCAGTTTTCTATCGGAACATTGCCTGAAGTGTCCGCTGCAATTCTGGGGTGTCACAATACCTTTGCCGTACCGTCGTCCACCTTTATTTTATTATAGGCTATCACTCCGTAAAATGAACTGCCTGATGTAACATTCGGCACCATGACATTATTCCTTTTTAGTGAGATACTCCTTTTCGTACCGCTTTGTCAGTTCGATAACCTGCCTGCATACTTCTTCCAGTTTACGGGTTTCTTCGGCAAGTTTGTAGAGAAACGCAAGCGATTTCTTCTCCCCGTAAATAGTATGGATAGTCTTTACACATTGGTTGTAGTTGTTCCCGATGCGTCGGAACTGCTGATAGAAAGCGGTGAGCTGGGCGTAGTATTCCTGCGCTTCCTTGTCAATCTTCACTACCTTGAACTCTCAACCGAAGATACGGGCGAAGATAAATTCGGCTTTGTTTTTCATGCCCGATTGCTCGAACATGGAGATAAACTTTTCGTTCTCTCCGTCATTGAGACAGAGGTAATAGCGGTGCGTGCGTGGATCGGCCAGCACCTTGCGCCCTGCGGCGCCACGGATTCTTGTTTCATCTTTCATAACATGAATAATGTAGGAAGTTCGACTTAGGAGAACTGACATCCCCGAAACACCTTTCGGGCGAGACTTTCAGCGGTTGGAAATATTTTCAACCGCTGAAAGTACACCTCGCTATATGCTGACGCATATTAAAATCCGGCTGGGCCGGATTAAAGGTCTGAAGGGTTTGTTTTACGTTCTCTCTTCGAGAACGGGCTGCGCTCTCCCGGCGACAAAGGTAGATAGTTTTTTCGTTATGGTCATTATCAGGCATCACGCCAACAGCCGCCAACAAATGACTTTGAAACCACAGGTACATTACGGATGCTCTTTTTGAGGTTTATTTGCAGTCGGATAGTTATTTAGCTACTTATCCGGACAGATAAAAAGATGGTTATCAGGATAACTATGCGGACGGTTTTCTATCTGAATGGCTTTTTGTCTGAATAGCCATTTGATTAAGTAAGTTTTCAGATAAGCGTTCATAAGGCTATCTATCCGCTTATACAGCCATACATATATAAAGATGTATAGACAAGAATGTGAATATTCGGATAAATGGACAGGTAAATAGATTATTAGCTAAATACTTAGATAAACAACCGGATAGCTATGTGGCTACATAGCTATGTAAGTATGTAGCTAAATAGACAAATAGCTTCATAGCTAAGTAGCTATATAGCTAAACTGATAATGAAATGAATGAACGGATAGGTGTCTATCCGCTAAACTATCAATAAATCAAATTATTCACTTAAATTAGGAACAATGGAAAAGAGAATGAAAACATTATTCGTTTCGTTCGCTACCCAGAAAGGTGGCGTGGGTAAATCAACATTCACCATTTATGCGGCATCATGACTGCATTATGTGAAAGGACTGAACGTAGCGGTGGTGGACTGCGATTATCCGCAACATTCTATTATGAAACAGAAAAAGCGGGATATGGAAGTGGTGAAGACCACCCTCGTTTATCAGAACCTCTTGGTGGAACAGGCCGGACGATTGAAGAAAAAGGCTTATCCGGTCATCGGCAGTAACCCGGCTGATTGCATGGCGGACTGAAGGGCATTTGAAGGGAAAGCAGATACGCATTATGATATTGTGCTGTTCGACCTGCCCGGCACAATGGGCAGTGACGGGGTGATAGCTGCAATCAGTGCGCTCGATTATCTGTTCGTGCCGATAAAGGCAGACCGTCTTGTGCTGGAAAGTACGCTGAACTTTGCCACCACCATTAATGACCGGCTGGTAAAGACCGGCGTGTCCTCCCTGAAAAGTCTTCATCTGTTCTGGAACATGGTTGACCGCAGGGAGCGCACGACCTTGTATGATGTGTATCAGCAAGGCTTTTCTTTGTTAGGGTTGGATTGCCTTGGGACACGTATTCCCGTACGTAGCAACTTTACCAAAGACTTGTCCGCTACCGGCGGCCCTGTTTACCGGAGTACGCTGTTCGCTCCCGATGCGGCCTTCACCAGAGAGTGCGGCTTCGATACGTTCATGGATGAAATCATATCTGTACTTAAAACCGAATAGTCATGGCAAAGAAAACAAGCGGACAAAATCTGGTGGATGAAGCATACCTGCGTAGCTTAATGGCGGGTGTACCTTCGGAACCTGCCTTATCTCCGGCCCCTTCCGTTACCGGAGAGAGCGGCGAAAATAGAGAAACCATTTTATCCGGTGAAAAAAGAAAACCGGATGACAGTGTGAACGAAACAGCAGGTAATATCTCCGGTGCGGATAATACCGGCTGTCCGGAAGTGGCTACGGATAGGCCGTCTCCTAAAACGATACGTATGGTACTGGCCGACTTTATCCGTAAGTTCCTTACACCCTATAAATGTGATGGCAGACAGGGGGTGTATATAGACAAGGAATTGCACCAGAAAATATCGGTCATCGTGGGCATTGCCGGAAAGCGGCAGTTGACGGTAGGCAACTATATAGATAATGTATTGAAAGAGCACTTCGAAAAACATGCGGATGAGGTGAAAACTTATCTCCAAAAGAGTTATAACAAAATATTTTAGGTTATGGATATACAATCAGGTTACTATGAAGCCGGAATAGTTCTGTTCTGGTTGCTGTTCGCTTATCTGTTCATGGACAAGTTCCTGTTCAGGGGCGGACTCGGCGAGATATGTTTCGGGAAGATGCGTCGCCGGATGGCAAAAGGTCTGCGGAGCATTGCCGGATGGTTCGATCCGACAAAAGAAGAACCGAAGAAAGGACGCAGGCGTACGAAAGGAAAAACGGAAAAGAAAGAAGTTCCGGCAGTGGCAGTACCGGAAGCTGAGGAAAGGAACCATCCAACTGTAAAAGTGGAAATGAAGGGCAAAGAAAAGGAAGAGGCAAAAGGCAAGAACATGGAAAAGCCGCCCCAAAAACGGCCTGAAATGGACAGCCTTGTCGTTACAAAAAGCTATGGTACACGCCAACAGCCGCCAATAGACGCCATCGGTTCCGGGGCTATTGCAGGTAAGGAAAATACCTCTACTTTTGCTGACAGAAACGAGGAAACAGTGCTACAGAAGGCTGTACAAGTGCCGCCTGAGCGCATCCCGGATTTGTTCCGGGACAAGCGTGTGGAAGAGTGGCGGGCTTCTGAGGCCGACAGTTCCGGCAGGCTTAAGGATAATAAGGGACAGATTGAAAACGGTGACGACGTGGATACCGACGAACTGAACGAGGAACTGGAAGATTTGAACTGTGCCCGTGAAGATTATCCGGGCGGTATATCCGGTATCGGGCCGGAAGAGATTGATTTGTAAGTATTCGATAAACTCCCTCGTATATTGGGTAACGTATGTTCATAATGTCG
>ERZ1027094.967-NODE-967-length-12918-cov-5.121745_pt1 | contig 12918 bp, 6 predicted proteins | sample MGYA00519410_ERZ1027094 | MGnify/ENA primary metagenome ERZ1027094 (study PRJEB26926, sample SAMN06164647) | human gut metagenome | biome: ENVO:00009003; feature: ENVO:2100002; material: ENVO:00002003 | host: Homo sapiens | place: USA | collected 2012 ...
AGATGCAGCGTAGTCTCGTGGGCTCGGAGATGTGTATAAGAGACAGGTCCTGAATAAACGGGGATGGTTGGATTCATTGTAGAAGCAGCCCAGATGGCATTCGTGTTACCAAATGTATTGTTATTAATAGACCCTTTCGCATTAATATTCAGTTTCAAGTGGTCTTTGAAGAAAGAGGGGGTTACCATGATGCTTCCCGTGTAGCGTTCTGCGTTGTCTGTGCGTAACAAACCGCTTTGATTGTAATAACCTACTGATATACGAAATGGCCAGTTTTTAGCAATTTTTCCGGAGATACTAAGATTATTATCCGTACCGAAAGCATTCTGGTAAATCTCATCATTCCAGTCCGTATGGGCTGTGCCGAGTAAAGATTGTTGGGCAGTCGTTCCTTGCGTACGGATAGTGTTGACAAATTGGTCATAACTTAGCATATCAGCCAGCTTAGTACGTGTCTGGATGGAATTTGTCGTACTGAATGTAATCTTCAGTTTATCCGAACTTCCTTTCTTGGTAGTAATCAGAATAACCCCGTTGGATGCACGCGAACCGTAAATGGCAGTCGAAGAAGCATCTTTCAGAATGGTCATACTTTCGATATCGTTCGGGTTGATGAGGCTAAGGAAGTTCCCGTCATTACCGCTGATGCCTCCCTGTTCCAAAGGAACACCGTCCAGTACGATCAAAGGGTCATTACTAGCGTTCAGTGAAGCACCACCACGCACACGGATCGTACTTCCCGCAGTGGGAGAACCACTGTTGGACATGATTTGCACACCGGAAATCTTACCATTAATCAGTTGCTCGGGAGAGCTGACCAACCCCATGTTGAAGTCCTTGCTGCTGACGTTAGTTACCGAACCTGTCAGGTCGCTTTTACGCTGCGTACCATAGCCGATTACTACAACGTCGCTCAATACCTGTGAATCACTTTTCAACTGGACATTCAAAGTAGTACTGTTGGCAGGAACTGGTACTACCTTTGTTTCATATCCTACATAAGAGAATTGCAACTCTTTGCTGCCCTGTGGCACATTGAGTGTATAATTACCGTCGAAATCGGTCACTGTTCCGGTAGAAGTACCGACAATGAGGATACTTACTCCGATCATCGGTTCCTTGTTCTCGTCAATCACTTGTCCGGTGATTTTCTTGCCTCCTTGTTGGGCGAAGGCAGGAATGGTGCCTCCTAAAAAGGCTGTACACAACATAAGTAGTACAGTCAGATGGCGTAGATTTAAGATATTCCTGTTCATAATTACTGTGTTATTGATAATAGATTTATTTTTACTTTTTATTTAAAAATCAGCAGCTTTTCCCTTTCTGTCTCTTCCGTTTGCTACCCCCTTTCAGAAGGCTTCAGACGTGGTTCAGACGAAAGATTTGTTCCTCACCGAGGAAGACCTTGTTCCTCACCGATGAACGACCCTTTCCTCACCGAGGAACGAAGGCTTCGACAACGGGGAACTTTAAGAACGATTATTCCAGCCAGATATTTCCTAGTTCAATCTCAACTAAACCTTTCTTGTTTCCTGACATTGATAGCTCCAGCTTTTCAATCCTTTCCGGTAAAAATGCGATTTCCGTTTCCGGATGGAAATACTGTTTCAAGAAGGTCGGATAAGCTATCGGCAGCAGTGCCGTGTCTGTCTGGCGTAAATCTTTCAACGGTATCCGTATGATTCCCTCCGATGATGGAGCAGGACAAGGGCTTTTATAAGTATATCCGTCTGACGTTACGAAACCGGCACTGAATCCTTCCGGAAGTGTTTTCGTGCGATTTACCCGGATACAGAGAACGCTACAATCCTTTACTCTTTCTTTTCTTTCTTCAATCAGGTTCTTTACGAACGTGCGGAGGAAATAGTGCGGATTTTCTCCTTTAGGAGTAAACCGGAACCGGAGCAAAGGTTTTTCCACCGGAGAAGAATCAACCAAAGTACGTTGGAGATCATTCCATTCGGGAAGCGTGTATGCTTCTATCCGGCTATCTGCGTCCGTAATAGTCAATAGTGGTATCGCACTATCTGGGGCAACAACACGAGTAGTCCAATAGGCTCCGGAAGTATAATTCCAGTCCAGTGGATTTCCCTTTATTCCCGATGATGAATTCCTGTAACCGGAATTTCCTGTGGGATAAGTGCGAGTGCTGTTGCCCCGGCATACGATGATGTTATACCTGAAACAATCATCCTTTATTTCTGTAGCGGGTATCGTTGCTTGATAGGTATATCCGCCTGTACGTTTCATCTTGATATATGGATTATGCTCATTCCAAAAAGATATCTTATCGGTGTAGATAATCACAGAATCCGGGAATTCGGTTCCTACCACCTGTGCACTAATCGTCAAATCCTTATTTGCTTCAGTGGTTGCCGATGGAGTATGAACGACTTTATAATCCGTCACACGTGGAGCAGGAGCCACATACTCTCCGATGCGGATGGAATTCCATTGAGAGTCTGCCTGCCAGTTCTGTTTGGGCGTACAGTTTTTATGTTTCAGCAGATAGGTACCCGGACGAAGTCCGCGGATAATCCCGTCTGTCACATCTCCTTTCTGCTGATTTCCTTGATTGAGGGCCGTAAAGGTAAATTCCATCCCTAAATCAGGTATTTGCAAAGCCATGTCCCAAGCACCATAAGCGATGGTAACCACTTCTTTATCGAGTGACGGTTTGGCAAACGGATCGTTCACTACTACCGCGTCCGGCATCACTTCCAGTCTCCAGACTCCCGGTTCGAGGCAATCCATGAAATAAGCACCTGTTCCCTCATAATGAATGATCGGAGAACTGCCACAACCGGCAATGGAAACAAGTTGTGACGCATCTTTGGGCTGGGTGTTGGTATGATTGGAATAATAGAATTTCTTTCCATTATTTAATTCGCTCAAGTCCTCTGTATAACTGACACGAAAACCGTCACCAAATAAAGTGTCCTGTGGATAACTGCCGTATGATTCACCTCTTTTCAGACTGCGTGCAGCTTCGGCAGCTATCTTCATACTGATGGCTTTATGAGGCGTATAGGCAAGATTCAAGAAATGAGTCTGATATTCCGTATTGGCATAAGCGATATCCATCGGATCATACGCAAACTGGGTAATCCATTGAAAACCTGCTGTACGGAAAGTGCGTACCATGGCCGGATACATATAAGAATACATGATATCTGCCGGATCGAACTCATATACCATCCGTGTTTTCTTATCGAATCCTTTCACTTTATCGGAAAAGGGAATATCATAGCGGTCTATATAGGGAAGGAAATTTCCCTGCTGTGTCTGTCCGGATACCAGTCCGATGGGATACCATTGATAAGTAGTTCCCTGAATGGCAGTTTTGTAATAAGCCTCTACTACATATCCGTTGTGGCTTACATTATAGAATACAGGTTTGCGGTTTCCTGTTTTATTGATCGCTTTCAGCATCCGGTTGATATAGGCTTTTACCTCTTTCTTCGTACCGGAATGACAAGGTTCATTATTGATTTCGAACCCAACAATGGAGGGATCGTCTTTATAAGCTAACCCCGTATATGGATTGACGTGCTTCACCAAACCATGAAGATAGGTTTCTTGTGCAGCGATAGCTTCCGGGTGGGAGTGCATATCGCATTTATCATATTTATAGGAGAAGCCGCCCGTCTGTATGTTTCGTTCGGGATATCCGTTCCCGAAGTTGGTCTGCGCGGTAATCACAATATGAATATTGCGTTCTTTGAGTTTGGCAATCAGGTAGTCCATCAAGTCGAGATGCTCGTTTTCGAGGAGATTTCCCTGTCCGTCTGTCAGTTCCACATCCCATAAATGAATACGGTAAGCATTCAGTCCCAGACGGGAGATATGATATACATCTTTGTCTATAGCAGCTTTGCGGTCCAGTTCCAAATATCCAATGGCACGGTAAGCATGGGCGAAAGGCAGCGTATAATTAACACCGAAAAAGGAAGCCTCCCGGCGGGTGTCACTCCAACGCATCACCCCATTTCCATCTATATATAATAGGTGTAGAGGATGATTTGCCTTGCACTTTGACAAAGGCAGATATCAAACAAATAAAGGTAAGGATCAACAGTCTTTTCATGCTATCAAATTTATCGGTTTATTGACAGCAACAAAAGTAATTTATTGGTCATTTCAATAAAAGCACAGATTGGACATATAAGGATAAAAATAGGACGAAATGCCCCAAAATGCCTCTACAGGTCTTCATTAAGGTACTGGCGTGGCGTTTTTCCGAATTCTGCCTGAAAACATTTGGAGAAGTAAGAGTGATTGGAAAAGCCTACCATGTACATCACTTCGGCAATGGTAAATTTCTTTTGTTGCAACAACATGGCCGCCTTTTTCATCCGGATCGATTTGATGTATTCCACTGGAGACATTCCGGTCAGCTGTTTGATTTTCCGGTAAATCTGCTTATTGCTGATACCGGATAATTCACAAAGTGCATTTACATTCAATTCCGATTCAGAAAGATGGTCCTCAATCAGGCGGATAATGTTCGACAGAAATTTCTCATCTTGAGATTCTGCTTCGATTGGTTTAAGAACAGGCAACGATTCCAACTGCTTTTTCACCTGTGTTGCCGGAATCTCTTCTTTCTCTACGGCGATGACAGGGATATTCAGGCCAATGGAAGTTCCTTTTCCTTCGTTCGAGGTGACTCCGTTGATGTGACCGCCATGAAGTTCCGTATAAGTCTTGACCAGATAAAGTCCGATACCTGTACCTTCCTTATTGCCGGAATGTGGAGACTGGAAAAAGCGCTGGAAGATATATGGAATATCTTGTTGCGGGATTCCGCTTCCTGTATCTGAAACACAGATATCCAACAATCCCGTTTCTTCACGATAGAAAAGAGACAGACGGACGCTTCCGCCATCCGGGGTGAATTTGACGGCATTTGAAAGCAGATTATCTAAAATCACTCCAAGTTTGATGGCATCCATATCAGCATAAATCTTGGCTTTATTCGTCTCGAAATGGAATGTGATCTGTTTGTTTTCCTCATAGACAGAAAACAGGCTACGGCTGAATGACACAAGTTCGATACGCGACAAAATCAGCAGCGAATCTTTATTATCCTCTATCCGGTTGAAGTTTAATACCTGATGAATCAATGAGTTTATTTTCATTGCATTACGCTGCACCTCCTCCAGTGTCTGTTTCTCATGCACTTCTTCTGCAACGGGGAGCAATTGACTGACAGGAGCGATGATCCGGCTAAGCGGTGTCTTTAATTCATTAGACAAATGGGTAAAGAAAGCCATTTTCTGGCGTGATTGCTCCAGAATCTTCTCTTTTTCCATCCGTTCCATTTTCAGACGGTTCTTGACACGGAAAAAGTTGATAACCCAGGCAATGAGGCTCAAGAATAAAAGAATGTAGGCTATCTTTGCCCAAAGTGTGTAATACCATGGAGGGAGAATTTTAATATTCAGGATATATGGATGCTCGGAAGGAGAACCGCTCTTTTCTACTTTGCTGATTACTAGCTGATAATCCCCATAACCCAAATTACTGTACGTAATGCGATTCGTGTTGGATTGCAGGAAATTCCATTCTTTGTCCATACCTTCCAGCCGGTAGACGAATTCATGTTTTTCTTCCAGCGAGTAGGGCAGGTCTGAAAGTTCGAAAGCCAGGTTGTTCTGGTCGTATTTTAGTTCGATAGCATCGGTATAGCGGATGTTGGGAATATCCTCTCCGGTATGCGGAGACATCAGTTGATTGTTGATATATAAGGCAGTCAGTAAAATGGAGTGTTCCGGCTGACTCATGGCTTGTATTTCGGGACGGGATATGCCGAACCCGTCTGCACCTCCCAGATAGATATTTCCATCTTCCGGATCAAACATGAGACTGGTGAAACGTTTATCCGTCAGGCTTTGCTGGCGGGCATCCATTGTTCTCCGGTCGATGATCCAAAGTCCGTTAGTGGTGGAAACCCAGATATGTTCTTTTACAGAGGTCATAGACAGAATCTCGTTATTGCTGAAATTGCCGAAAGAGATACTTTGCTGACTCGAGTCTTTGGGATTGATACGCATCACCCCTCCGTGAAATCCTACCCAAAGCATGCCGTCTTCATCCCGTAAAAGGTAGTTCGGGCTCTTCTCGCCACTTAATTCATCGGCAAACAGCTTTGTCACTTGCCGCGTACGGGCATTGATTTTGTCTATTCCTTTGCTGTTGTATAACAATACCCATACATTACCTTCCGCATCAGGGACAATCTGATTAATGAACATCCCCGACAGCCCATTATGAATGGAATAATTTTGATCGGCCACATACGATCTTCCGGCAGATTGTATCAGTTTATGTTTGTCCACAACAAAGATACCTCCGAGACAGGTGGCGATCCAAAGCTTCCCGTCAGTATCTTCAAACAGGTAATAAGCCCAGTTGGTATTATAAGTTCCTGTACTGTCTACGATGTTGTAGTGTACAAATTGATGGGTATTATAGTCATAGCGGTTGATACTTCCGTCTGTGGCTATCCATAACTGCTGTTCTCTATCCTCGTAGATGTGTCGTATCCGGTTGTGGGATAACGGATGGTTTTTATCCCCCATTCTATACCAGATAGCATCGTGTTTATTGCCTGCAGGATGGGTGAACCGGATCACTCCGTTTGTACCTCCGAACCAATAGAATCCTTTGGAATCCCGGAACAGGGAATAGAACTGATTTCCGTCTCCTGTGCCTGTGATTTGAGAAATCGGTACAAATTGCAGCGCACTGTTATAGCGTGACAGGGAAATGCCATAATCTGTTCCCAGCCAGATATTATGTTCCTGATCCGAGAATATGTTCCAGATAATATTGTTGGTTAGTGACTGGATATTGCGTGAATCGTGAATGATATGCTGCAAAGGTTCTTTGTCATTCTGGTACACATAAAGCCCGTTGTCTGTACCTGCCAGCAAATTTTCATCTCCGTCCAGTGCCAGTGATTTGATGGAGTTGTTATGAAATACCTCTATCGCCTTCATCTCTCCTATAGTGGGATTGTATTGGAAGAGATAACCTTCCATCCCGATCCAGATACATTGTCGGGTGGTGTCTTCCAACAGAGAATTGACAAACAAATTGCTGCCTCCCCGGTTAACGGGCAAAAGGATGTTTTCAAATTTTCCACTTGCCTGCACATAGCGGCATAATCCGTTGTAAGTACCTATATAAATTTGATTATCTTTTGTATGAATGATGGAATAGATGGTGTTATGAGGCAATCCGGTCTGTTTGCTGTCGAAATGATTCAGTTGACGGCTTTTTAACTGATAAGTATATAATCCGTTCAACGAACCTATCCACAATGTATCTCCCTGGAGTACCATGGTACGGACATCCGTTGGAAAATCAGTATCCGGTTGCTCATATTTGTCTGTTCGATAGTTATAAACAAGAATCCCGTTATCTGTTCCCAGATATAAATAAGTGTTATCTGCTATAATACCGCAGTAGATACGTGTGTTAGTACGTTCTCCATACGTGAAATGCTGTTGTGTGGAATAACCGTCATAACTGAATAACCCCTTGTTGGAACCCACCCATATCAGTCCCTCGCTATCTTGCAGGAAGCAACTAATCACCGAAGCTTCGGCCCCGAGATAGATGTTGTCGAATTGCTGATAATTTACTTTTTGCCCATACACATTGCCACTGCTACAGTAGGCAAGGATGAGAAAAAGAATTGTTGTAATTCGTTCGCGCATGGTGTTAGGTTTGCAGGTTTTTAAATCTGTAATTGTTGTAAAAGTATTCCTTCTTTCCTGCAAATGTAGGAAAAATGTCGGTTACACTTGTAAATATCCCGCTCTTTTTGTTCCTTTGCTATCTATTTATAAACAGAAAACTTACGTATGAGAAAACTAATTTATTGGCTTTTATTGCCGTTGGCAGTGGCTGTGAGTGCATGTGGCGGTAAAAAAGGATCTTCAGATAATACGTCGACATTGGCGATGATAGACAGTGTGGATGCTCACGGATTGCAGCGTATGCAGACGTCTAAGAGCGAAACCGACTTTAAATTTAAGGGGAAAGATTATCATTCCCTCGTTTCGCGTACTCCGGATGAAAATCTGCCCCATGTGACAAACGAGCTGGGAGATACCTATGTCGACAATAAAATAGTGTTGCACCTGACTCGTGGTAATGAAACCGTGTTGAACAAGACCTTTACCAAGAATGATTTTTCATCGGTAGTCGATGCGAACTTCCTATCTAAGTCTATATTGGAAGGCATTGTATATGACAAGACCACTCCGCAGGGGATTGTCTATGCCGCAAGTGTTTGTTATCCGCAGACAGATTTGTATATGCCGCTTTCCATAACGATCACTGCCGATGGAAAAATGAGTATACAGAAAGTAGATATACTTGAAGAAGATTATGACGATGAAGCCCCCAATTAAGTTTGTAGGCGGGTGTTGACAGTAAAATTACACAAATGTGAGAACATTTGAGACAAAAGAAAGGCAGCCGATGAGGTTGCCTTTCGTATTTTTGCACCGTCAACAAACTTAATACCGAATAGAATGAAGAAAAACATTTTTGCTATCTGTGTGGTAGCAGTAGGATGTACGGCACTGACCGCTCAAACCAAAGATACACAAACGTTGGTTCCGCTTACGGAACGGGTAAACGTGCAGGCGGATTCGGCACGCGTCAATCAAATTATAGACGATTGCTGGGTAGCAGTAGGGACTAAAAAGCCTCATGCAATTCAACGCGACTTTACACGTATGTTCAACGGTAAGCCTTCCTATCGTTTTGAATTGAAGGAAGATGATAACACCCTGTCAGGATATGCCAAAGGGGAAACAAAAGGGCGTGCGGAATTTTCTTATTGTTATGCAACTTCCGATGATTTCAAAGGCCTGCCTGCCGATGTTTATCAGAAAGCACAGATTACCAAAACTGTATATCATCATGGGAAAGGTATTTGTCCGCAAGGAGCTTCCCGCGACTATGAGTTTGCCGTATATATTCCTTCTTCATTGGGTAGCGATGTCTCGACAATTTTTGCCCAATGGCATGGGATGCCGGATCGTACATTGGTACAAACTCCACAGGGCGAAGTGAAGAAACTGACGATTGACGAGTTCGTTGAACTGGAAAAGACTACGATCTTTAAAAAGAATGAAGGGCACGAGAAAGTAGCCAAGCTGGATAAACAAGGTAATCCGGTGAAAGACAAACAAGGAAATCCTGTATATCAGGCCGGAAAGGCCAACGGATGGCTCGTGGAACAAGGAGGCTATCCTCCATTGGCGTTCGGGTTCTCCGGTGGATGGTTCTATATCAAAGCAAATTCCGACCGTAAGTGGCTGACGGATAAAGACGACCGTTGCAACGCAAATCCCGAAAAAACACCGATCATGAAACCTGTAACATCAGACTATAAAGCATCGACCATTGCTTACAAAATGCCTTATGCCGATTTTCCGAAAGACTGCTGGATTACATTCCGCATTCATATCGACTGGACAGTCTATGGCAAAGAGGCGGAAACGATTGTAAAACCAGGTATGCTCGATGTGCAGATGGACTATCAGGAAAAAGGGAAAAAGGTTAGTAAACACATTGTAGACAATGAAAAAATCATGATTGGACGTAACGACGATGATGGTTATTACTTCAAGTTCGGTATTTACCGTGTAGGTAATAGCACTAAGCCGGTATGTTACAATCTGGCAAACTATTCAGAAAGGTAATTAGTCAGAAGGTAAAAAGAGAGTGATATCCGGATGTTCTTTTTGTGCGCATCCGGATATTTTTTTAGTTCTTTTACCGTTTATTTGTCAGCGCAGCAATGATAGTGATACCATTTTTACTGTCATAATTTGCTGATTGTAATAAAGTTAAAAATGATAAAAAATAGGACTGCATCTAGTAAGTACGTGTCAGGTATGCAAAAAGATTTGTTTTTTTGCCGCTTGCCAAATGGCATATATAAAATAACTAGTGATGCAAATGATGAACAAAAATGGGTTTAGCCGATGTGCAGAGTTCTACATCGGTCGTTTGCGAAAGGAAGGAAGGCATTCTACAGCGCATGTCTATAAGAATGCTATCTTCTCTTTTAGCAAATTTTGTGGCACGTCCAATGTGTCGTTCAGACAGGTCACCCGCGAGCGTTTACGACGTTACGGGCAGTATCTTTATGAGTGTGGCTTGAAGCCTAATACGATTTCTACGTATATGCGTATGCTTCGTTGTATTTATAATCGAGGAGTGGAAGCAGGTAGTGCACCTTACGTACCCCGATTGTTTCATGATGTTTATACGGGAGTAGATGTTCGCCAAAAGAAAGCTTTGCCTATCGGTGAATTACGTAGACTTTTGTATGAGGATCCCAAATCGGAGCGTTTGCGTCGTACGCAGGCTATTGCTGCCTTGATGTTTCAATTCTGTGGAATGTCATTCGCGGATTTAGCTCATCTGGAGAAATCAGCTTTAGATCAGAATGTGTTACGGTATAACCGTATCAAGACTAAAACTCCGATGAGTGTGGAAATACTTGATACTGCAAAGGAAATGATTAACCGGCTTCGTAGTAATCAGGATTCTCATCCGGATTCTCCGGATTATCTGTTTGATATTCTTAGTAGTGATAAGAAACGGACGGATGAAAGGGCTTATCGGGAATACCAGTCTGCCCTTCGTCGATTTAACAACCGTTTAAAGGACTTAGCGAGAGCTTTACGTTTGAAGTCTCCTGTCACTTCTTACACACTTCGTCATTCTTGGGCAACGACAGCGAAGTATCGGGGAGTATCGATTGAAATGATTAGTGAATCATTGGGACACAAATCTATAAAAACCACACAAATCTATTTGAAAGGCTTCGGACTTAAAGAACGTACGGAGGTGAATAAAGGGAATTTATCTTACGTGAGAAACTGTTGTGTAGACAGATGGTAGATATATAAAATATTGATAATCAGAAGTAAAATGTGTGTGTTACTTCTTAGGTAACAGAACTTAAATTTGACGCAAAGATAGACAAAAACACGAATAGTAAGCAAATATTCTTCCACTTTTTTTCGTTTTATCTGAAATATAGGAAAAAAACTATCCGAACATGAAATAACTTTATTTTCATGTTCTAAACTTTTTATTGCCTAATCTCTGGATTTTTCCTGTTGAGTATTAGGCAGTTCCTTTCTTGTGCCCTATTCCTATATGTGATTTCCATTTTTATAGAGACGCGCGCCTTGTGTGTGTATTGTCCGTTACCTAAGAAGTAACACACATACTTTAGTTCTGAATACTAATACTTTGCACTTTTTGCCCTGCCTACACAACAGTTTTTAATGTAAGATAAATTCCCTTTATTTACCTCTGTACGTTCTTTAAGTCCAAAGCCTTTCAAATAGATTTGTGTGGTTTTTATAGATTTATGGCCCAATGATTCACTAATCATTTCAATAGGTACTCCCCGATACTTCGCTGTCGTTGCCCAAGAATGGCGAGCCACATAAGTAATATTTAGAAATGCAATAAAAAACAGAATGGTGCGAATTAAACGTAAATCGTTTATAATTAAGCATTTTACAAGAATTGCATGATAGTCAGACCTGCAAAATAAAACAAAATATTGCAGCGTTTCAGTTACCAGACTGTTAGCCGCCTGTTTCGGAAACAACGGCAGGTAACCGGATTTTTACCGGTAGAGGCAGAACGGATTTTTATTCACTGTTTATCAATGTTTTGCATACCAAAGAACGCTTTTGAAAGGAGTATTTTTACAACCTAAAAAAGAGCGTATGAAAGTGGAAAAATTCAAGGTATTGCTCTACCTGAAAAAGAGCGAGCCGGGCAAGACCGGCAAGGCCCCGATCATGGGACGGATCACCCTCAACCGCACGATGGCGCAGTTCAGCTGCAAGCTCTCCTGCACCCCCGGGCTGTGGAACGCGCGTGAGAGCCGGCTGAACGGCAAGAGCCGGGAAGCGGTGGAGACCAATGAAAAAATAGAAAGACTGCTGCTTGCCATACACTCGGCCTTCAATTCCCTCATGGAAAGAAAAAGGGATTTCGATGCCGCTGCGGTCAGGGACATGTTCCAGGGCAATGCGGGCATGCAGATGACCCTGCTCAAACTTCTCGACCGGCATAACGGGGAAATGAAGGCCCGTGTTGGTGTGGACCGTGCGCCCACCACACTCTCGACCTACCTCTTCACCTACCGCACGCTTTCCGAATTCATCAAGGCGAAGTTCAAGGTCTCGGACCTGGCATTTGGGCAACTCAACGAGCAGTTCATCCGCGACTATCAGGATTTCATCCTCATGGAAAAAGGACATGCCGTGGACACGCTTCGCGGCTACCTGGCCATCCTGAAAAAGATCTGCCGTATCGCCTACAAGGAGGGACATTCGGAGAAATACCATTTCTGCCACTTCAAACTACCCAAACAGAAGGAAAGTACACCGAAAGCACTCAGCCGGGAGAATTTCGAGAAACTGCGTGATCTGGAGATTCCGGAGAAACGCAGGTCGCATGTCATCACCCGGGACCTCTTCCTCTTCGCCTGCTACACCGGCACAGCCTATGCTGATGTGGTAAGTATCACTCGGGAGAACCTCTTCACGGATGAAGAAAACAATCTCTGGCTGAAGTACCGGAGGAAGAAGACCAACTACCTCGGGCGCGTTAAGCTGCTGCCGGAAGCCCTCGTGCTGATCGAAAAGTACCGTGATGATGCCCGCATGACCCTCTTTCCACCGCAGGACTACCATACGCTCAGGGGCAATATGAAATCCCTGCGCCTGATGGCAGGACTCAGCCAGGACCTTGTCTACCATACAGCAAGGCATTCCTTCGCTTCTCTGATCACACTCGAGGAGGGAGTGCCGATCGAGACCATCAGCAAGATGCTGGGACCTGTCTCTTATACAC
>ERZ1027094.985-NODE-985-length-12668-cov-9.095774_pt1 | contig 12668 bp, 7 predicted proteins | sample MGYA00519410_ERZ1027094 | MGnify/ENA primary metagenome ERZ1027094 (study PRJEB26926, sample SAMN06164647) | human gut metagenome | biome: ENVO:00009003; feature: ENVO:2100002; material: ENVO:00002003 | host: Homo sapiens | place: USA | collected 2012 ...
ATCTACACTTATGCGATCGTCGGCAGCGTCAGATGTGTATAAGAGACAGTCCATAAGAAGATTGCCATCCTAATAATTGCCCGTAAAGCCCGTTAGCATATTCACGGAAATGCTCCGGAGTTTTGAAATAAATCACATCTGTCTTGGCATCCAGTGGTTCCAAGTCAAGGAACGTATTCACGCATGAAGAAAATCCCAATGCGCAGGTGCAAATTAATATATAGTTCGTTATCTTTTTCATATCTTCTATTCTGTATTTAATTTTCCATAGCTACTATAAAGTGATGTTCAGACCGAACGACCAAGTACGTGCAAACGGGTATCCACTGTTGTTGGAGGCTGCTCCCATTTCCGGGTCGAAACCGTCTCGAATACTGGTAGCTTCCCATAAATCATTACCAGAGAAGTAAACACGTACTTTTTCCAGTTTCACCTTGCGAGTCCATATCTGCGGCAATGTGTAGCCGACTATTAATGTTTTCAAACGGATATAGCGGTTATTCTGCATCATAAAGTCGTTATTCTGATAATTCCAGCGTGCGAGATTCGCATTGGTAGTCAAGCGAGGGAATTCAGCATTCGGATTGCTCTCTGTCCATGTCTTTCCCAAATATGTCGGGTTCTGATTGGCAGTACGTGTTTGAAAAGGATAAGCCATCCAGTCATTACGGATAACATACTGCTTGCCGACACCTTGGAACATTGCGTTCACATCAATACCTTTCCATGATCCTCCCAGTGTGAAACCGAAAACAAAATGTGGATTGGAGTCACCGAGATATTGCAAATCGCTATTTTCATTCCCTGCACCGGAAATCTTATAATCACCATTCAAATCCAAACGTTTGGTATCACCCGGACGCAACCGGCTTGCACTTCCTGCTCCTACACCAGTCAAATCTTCTTTACCCTCTCCATAGAGTGCATAATAGCGGTCTACTTCTGCCTGATCTTTAAAGTAACCATCTGTGCGATAAAGAAAGTACGAATTCAATGGATACCCATTCACAGCTGCATTCCAACCAGCCCCATAAGAATCTGCTCCTTCCATCTCTTTCAACAGACTCTTTGTATCACCAATATTAAAGTTGGCATAGTAAGAAAAGTCTTTAATCTGATCGCGCCATCCAATAGTGAATTCCCAACCTTTTACATTCAAATGACCACTATTCGTTTTAGGAGATTTACCTCCTAATACGCCCGGATAGGTGACATTCACCAACATACCGGTATTATCTTTTATAAAATAATCGAATGTAGCTTTCAAACGATTATCGAAAAAGTTAAGATCGATACCGAAGTTTTTTTGTGAAACTTTCTCCCAAGTACGGTCATAAGAAATTAAACCGCCAAAACCTGAAGATACCTGATTGGCAGGTATAGTTCCAAAACCGGCTGTTCCAAGAGAGACAGTAGACACATAATCGTAATCACCCAGCCCGACATCATTACCCGAACTACCGTAACTTAAACGCAACTTACCAAAAGAAAGAACAGGTTTTAAAAATTCTACAAATTGTTCTTCCGAGAATGCCCATCCCAAAGAGACAGAACCAAAGCTTTTGAAACGATAACCGGGAGCAAACTTGGAATTTCCGTCACGACGCCCCATCAATTCAACCATATATTTTTCCGCATAGTTATAATTCAAACGGGCAATATATGAATAGGTACCATTATGAGTCTTTCCTCCACCGTTACCCTGTGTACCCGTAGCCAAATTCAAATCGTAAATTCCGGCATCCTCAAACTTCTCACGGGCGGTAACAACTTTCTTAGTCACCCATTTCTCGGCATTGATGCCGAACATAGCATCTATATTATGTACTTCGGCAAATGTACGCTTATATTTCAATAACCCTGAATAGTACTGATACCGGGCATTATTTGCCTGTACCAAATATCCCGGCTGATGGGAATCTTTAAAATTCAGCACATCTTGCGGAGTACTAAGGGTTTGTGTTGTTTCATATACTAACTTCGCCGTCTGCTCGCCGAACCAATTGTAACACTGTACCGGAAGCGAATAGCGTTCTCTGCGATATTCCTCATTTTGAAATGAAGCAGTACCCTCGAAAGTGATTCCTTTCCAAATATCCACCAATGCTTTAAAATCGACACGAGTAGTCAACTTCTCTCTCTCGTCACGTCCACCATCCGTTGTAGCTGCTGCCGCATTGCGATCACCTACATTACCGAAGTTAGCGTACCATTGTCCATAGGGATTTTTTGCCGGGAAAAACGGAGCATCGTTTCCGTAAAGTGTACGGTCGATACCATGCGTGGGTGTTTCGGTATTTGTTTTAATCATACTGGCTGAAGTCTCCAGTTTGAACCAATCAGTCAATTTGATTCCGTAGTTCAAGCGCAAATTCAACTGTTTCTGTCCGTCATAGGCTGTAGCCAGATTAGCCTGGTTATCAGCATAAGCTAATGAGATGCGGTAATCGGATTTATCCGTAGAACCTGCTACACTCAAGTTATGCTGGTAAGAATAACGGCGGGCAAACAATTCATCCAGGCGATTGGCATTACCAACGAACATCGTACCCCAATCGGCTACAGTCGACTCATAAATACCTTCAATGCCTTGAGCCATCTTCTTCAGGTTTTCTTCTCCCCAGCCCCACCAGTCATGTTCCGGCATTTCTTTATTGGCTTCCAGCCACATGGAAGCATATTCCTGCATACTGGGAGAGAAAGCCATAATACCATTGGTAGTGAAACGCATATTGAAGCCATAATCAACCGTTGTCTTGCCTTTACCTTTTTTGGTAGTTACCAAGATAACGCCATTAGCTGCTTTCGCCCCATAAATGGAAGCTGAACCGTCTTTCAATACACTAATATTCTCAATATCATCCGAGTTTAGATTTTGGAATGACTCTGAATTCAATACGGGTACTCCATCCACAATAATCAACGGACTACCGCCATTGACAGATGTCAAACCACGAATCTGGAAATTCAAACCTTCATTACCCGGACGTGAGGAAGAACGAGTGACTACCAAACCCGGAGTGGCTCCTTGCAGAGCAGCACCGACATTGGTAATGGCACGACTTTCCAATACCTGGCTACCAATTTGTTCTACCGCCCCTGTCAACGTCGCTTTTTTCTGCGTGCCATAACCCACTACAACAACCTCGTCCAGCGCATTATTATCTTCCTTTAGTACAACTTTAAAATCAGAGCGGTCATGAAGGTTAATAATCTGATCTACATATCCGATATAGCTAACTTTTATCTGTTTGGCATCAGCAGGAATATTCAGCGTAAACCGACCGTCAATATCGGTAATTACTCCTGCATTACTTCCTACGACCACTACATTACAACCAATTAGTGGTTCACCATTCGCATCTGTCACAAGTCCTTTGATGGTGCGGCCCGTCTGGACTACCATCAAACTCTCTTCTACAGAATCATTTGCATAGAGCAATACACCGGGCGAACCACCCAGTAGCATGGCGAAAGCCAATGCGACTCCTTTTGAACATAAGAATTTGGATTTAATTTCCATAATACTATTAAATTGTTAAAGTTAATATGTGTTTTTCCGAATCTGGTATTTAACCGACTTTGGAGAATTCATTTTTCAAATAGGTGCGAACAGTCTTACGAGCCAGTAATAGTTGACATTCTACTGTACGGGGAGATAAGGACAGCTTTCCTGCAATGGCAGGACAAGAGAGTTCATGATTGAAACTAAGTTCATAAATCTGACGGCGTTTGACAGGAAGAGTTTCCATTACCTGGTCATGCATCTTCTTTAGTTCACGAAAATGAATGGTATCTTCTGTGGTATTCCGACTGGTGTCTTCCATCCTATTATATATGTAGGCGACGAAATCTTCCTGTTTATAATAACGACGGATTTTATCGGTTACTATATTGCGAGCGATGGTAAAAAGCAAAGACCAGACTGTATCTTTGTTCACAAATACCCTGTGTTCCCATAAGCGGACAAAGACATCCTGTGCCAAATCTTCCGCTTCATGCGGATGGCAAATGCGGATAGCGATATAGTTCTTGATATACTCCTTATATTTAAGATAGCATTCAGAGAAGAAGTCGTCAAATGTAGCTTGCTGTTTATTCATGGCATTAAATTTATCCGTTTAACGATGATACAAAAGTAGGAACAAGTTTCAAATTCAAATATCACAAAAGTAACAGATAACAAAACTATCGTAACAAGCGTGTATTTTTGCAAAAACTTCCCATTTCATCGGGATAAATCTAACCGTCACACCAATAAAAAAGGGGATGTCGTTACATTTGACGACTCCCCTGTTCTTATATTTGCATGGATGAAAGCTTTCATCCGGAAGGATTCATTATTTATTTTCCTGTGATGCCTGGAAATCCGGTATACGTTTTACGTTCGCACCTTTCATCACACCTCTTTTGATCGCTTCATTCGTATCGGTGATTTCTTTCTTCACACGTTTATAGTATTCTTTTGTCAGTCCTTTTTCTACAGCTTCCGATTCTGTTACTGCCCAAAGATACTGATAATCCATCAACATCAAATCCGGTGCCACTATTTTAAAGAAAACACTATCATTTGCAAATTTTTCACGTAAGTCTCCCAAATAGATGGTATCTGCAGGATTTACCTCCTTAACATTTGCATTATTTTTTGAACTGCTACCTCCGCAAGAGGATAACATCAAACCTCCTACCAATGAAATTAAAACTAATACTTTCATATCAACATATATTATAAAATAAAACTTCTTCTGCTCCAATGTGAACAAGATCTTACAATGATCTCACTTATTCAGCGCAAATGTAATAATTAAACTACAAACACAAACACAATGTCATTCTTTTCTTCCCGATTCCTCGGCATATTGCTTGGGAAGCATACCGAACATTTCTCTAAAACACTTCGAGAAATAGCTGGGTGAACTGAATCCTACCCGGTTCGCTATTTCAACAATCGGCAACTGACTTCCTTGTAATAATTGTGCCGCCCGTTTCAAACGGATGCTGCGAATAAAGTCTGTCGGTGTATGTCCGGTGATGGATTGTAGCTTACGGTAAAGGCTCATACGCACCATACCCAAATCGCCACTCAATTCTTCTACGCCATATTCCGGATTGTCCATGTTCTTTTCTATGTATTCCAGACACTTCTGTATGAGCTGTTCGTCTACTGAAGTAATGGTGATAGCACTCGGATTTACTTCTATGTTCTTACGGAATTCTTGTTTTCTCTTTTCCTGCTGCTCTATCAGCTTTTCAATGCGTACCATCAGCATATCAAAGTTGAAAGGTTTCGACATATAAGAGTCTGCTCCTACTTCATAGCTGTTAATCTTGATATCATCGGCAGTACGGGCTGTCAATAATATCACAGGTATATGGGAAGTCTGCACGTTCGTCTTGATCCGACGGCAAAGTTCGATACCGTCTACTTTCGGCATCATAATATCGCTGATAATCAGGTTCGGATTTTCCTCTATCGCTTTTCGCTCTCCTTCCTCGCCGTCTGCCGCTTCAATGATTTGATAAAAATCTTCTAACTGTTCTTTCAGGAAAGTACGGAATTCCTGATTGTCCTCCACTAACAACAGTTTCTTCAGGTTATCATCGACTGTAGATGTAGTGGTTTCTTTCTCTTTAATGTCTGGTGTTTCCGTTCCGATGATTTCTTCCGGCAGTTCGTCCGGTTCCGGTTTCAGGTCCATCGGCAACCAAACGGTGAATACTGATCCACGATCTATCTGACTGTCCACTTTAATACGGCCACCATGTATATTTACATATTCCCTTACCAAATGAAGTCCGATGCCACTGCCTATTTTTTCGTCCCCTTCATTTCCTACCTGATAGAAACGGTCAAAGATATAAGGAAGGTCTGATTCGGATATTCCGATTCCAGTATCAGATACGGATATTCTCACGTAGTTTCTTTCTTCTATCTCTTCTGTCGCGAGCTGTAAGTTCACTGTGCCTCCCTGCGGTGTATATTTGAAGGCGTTGGACAAGAGATTATTCATAATCTTATGTACCTTATCCCGGTCGAAGAACATATAAAGCGCTCTATGTTCAGATTGGTTCACAAAGTTAAGGTGCTTCTCTACTGCCATTGGCATGAAGTTGTTATAGGCAGAAACAATAAATTCCTCCATATCGCCGTTCATCAGATGCAACCTCTCTCCTTTCATTTCCAGTTTGCGGAAATCGAGTAGCTGATTCACCAATGACAATAGGTTTTGAGCATTCTTATAGATGGTATTCAGTTGCTTTTTCATCGCATCGTCTGTCAATCGACGTATCACCATGTCTAATGGCGTGATAATCAATGTCAGCGGAGTGCGGAGTTCATGGCTTATATTTGTGAAGAAGCGGAATTTCATCTGATCCAGTTCTTCTTTCTGCTTCAACGCTTCCTCTTCTTGCATACGAATCATCTTCTGCCGGTTGCGGCGGTTTATTACGTAGATCAGCCCGAAGATTAAGAGAATAACTAAAATTGCATAGAAAATACGAGCGGCCAGTGTATCCCAGAATGGGGGATGAATTACAATTTTGAATGCAGACTCCGGTCCCCATATCCGGTCGTTTCCGGCAGCGGACACACGGAAGATGTATTCGCCCGAAGGGAGATTATTATAGACCACACGTCCTTGTCCATTCTCAAAAAGGGTTTCCGTCCATTCTTTGTCAAATCCTTCCAGTTGGTAACGGAAAGAGGTTTGAGAAGGATTAGGGAAGTTCAGACCAGAAAACTCAAGTGTGATATAGTTCTCATCATATTTTAATTGTACTTCGTCCGAATAACTTAATGCTTTATCAAATAAGACACGTCCGTTATATATTTCGCCCGAAACAACCGGAACATTAAACAAGCGGAATGAGGTAAACAGAGGACGATTGAGGCACTGATTATCTATCATGTTTTCTGGTGAGAAAGCAATAAAGCCGTTCATCAGCCCCAGGAAAAGCTGATTGTCCCTGGTCATTAACGAAGGGAAACTATATAAATCATCCTGACGGATTTCATCTTCCGACAGACAGCTGATTACATGAAAGCTGTATTTATCTGCTCTTCTGTCTACTTTTATCTTATAAATAGAAGTGACTGTCGAAATCCATATATCATGGTTCTTATCTTCCACTACATTCAGGATAGCTTTAGACAGACCTTCTTCTTTCCCTAATGTGTAGCTTTGCCCATTGTAAGTCAAAACGCTCAAGCCATATTGTGTAGCAAACCATAAAGTTCCCTCATGGTCTTTGAGTATCTGATTATACTTGATACTTCCCTGATTGAAAATAGAATTAGCCTGGCCGTCTTCCTCCGGTATCCATATTTTATTCGTTGCAGGATCGTAAATGTAGAGTCCGTTATCACTGCCTACGACCAACCGGGATTGATTATCTATGGCCAATGCATTCGCTACTTTATATTTTTTGAGTTCGGGAAACTGTTCGGACAATAAGTTTATTTGCCCGTTTTCAGGATTGAATAATCCTACACCACCATATATACTTACCCACAATCGACCGGAAGAATCTTCGACCATGACACGGATATTACTGAAATCCAATTCATTCTGATAATCCGTATCGGGATAATCGTAAGATTGTACCTTTCCATGATCTATGCAGTAGAGCCCATCGTGGTATGTTCCGACCCAAACACGCTTCTTGCTGTCCTCATAAAGTACACGGCAATTCTTCTGACTGAATTCATGATAGAATCTGTTCATGCTTTTAGTCTCCGGTTCATAGCGATAGACACCCTGCGTAGTACCCATCAGAATTTCTCCTTTAGATGTTTCGAGCATACAGCGGATTTCCTCTCCTTTCCAGTCGCCATTTATCATCTTCTTATTGTACAGCACTATTTTATTCATGCTGGGATGATAATAACACATTCCCTGATTATAAAGTCCTATCCAAACGGAATTATTTTCCCGGTCGCAATAGATGCTTTGAATACCGTTTCGTACTGTATTACCTGATAATAAAGGAATATCCAGTGTCCGGGTTACAGAGAAATTGTGCATATCAATGACATAGAATCCATCGATAACGGTTCCTACCCATGCATTTCCACCTTTATCCACATCCATAGAAGTAAACCATGAATAGTGTCCGAGTTGGATACCTGAAATTTGGTTCCATTTTTTATTATAGACATCATAATAGCCTACTCCACGATCCCACATCAACCAAAAGTCACCATTATCGAGTATCTTCAAAACCACACGGTCATCCGGTTTCAGTTGGTCTTTCAGGAAATCAAGTTGATGCACGAAACGTTTCTTTTCTAAATCGTAGCAACGGATAGCCCCTTTCTGATGAACCATCCAACTGTATTTTCCATGACTTTCTACTCCGAGTAATCCTCCATAGTATTCCATAAACTCATCATTCCTACAAACCTGTTCGATTGATTTTGTCTCTGCATCGTACATATAGACAGAGGAACCCGGCGTCAGAAACCAACAATGTTTCTCTGAATCAATAATCAGGTCCGCCACTTTATCCTTTAAGCCGAATTGTTGAAATAAAGAATCTACGTTATAGATGTACTGTTCGGTAGTCAAATCGAAGACGCGTAGGCTCTTGCGTTCTTTCATCCACAAACGTTTGTCGGCATCAATATATTGTTCGGGAATAATATGGTTATATGCTATCGAATATTCGCCATGAATATTGAAAGGGAAATTTGAATAGTTCGCACCATCATACAGGCTTAATAACACAGTACTTCGCACACCGATACGTCCGTCGGGAATGGGGAAAACGCTTTTTACATAGTTATCCGGTAATCCTTCGACAACTCCAATCTGGCGGAATACATAAGGGGATTCTTGCGAGCTAATATAACCCGGATACAATAATCCCATTAGTATGATTAACAAACATATTCGAATTTTCATGGCCATCTTTTTTTGTAGTACTATTATTAAGTACGAACGAAGAATCAAATCCCCTTATCCTACTTTACTATTATTTTCTGAATTTCGAGTTTATCTCCGGCTTGCTCTATCTGTAAACGAAGTACACAAGCTCCTGCGGGAAGAGTGAGTTTTCCTATTTCTCTTTCCGTCCATTGTATAGAACTGGGTAATTGCATGGGTTCTGTCTTTACTTCTGAATCAGAAGCTACGGACAATAAAGAATTTCCTTTTGATTGATAAACAAGATAAACGGTATAATCTCCATCGGTAGGAATACTTACAGTATAATTCATCCATTCTCCATCTTCTATTTGGGTAACGACGTAATTATCTTCTTCTTTTCGTAGCTCTACTGCTCCGTCAGGTCTGTATTCGTTGCCACGTTTCTTTCCTACATTGTGATAGGTATGCCCTTCGGGATCTTCCGCAAGACAATAATAATCGTAATCGGCAGCCGATATTTCACAAGGTAGCAAATGAATTCCTGATACACGCTTTCCCGTAGAGAAAGAAACGGGATCGCCTGCCATCCAGGGAGTCAATCGCTTGGTCAATGTTCCCCAGCCAGTCCATTCATAAAACCAGTTGGGTGCTATCCCCCAGTTTTCGCAACCGTGATGTTCTATCATATAATCACGGTAACGTTTCAACCAGGTATAGTTGTTCTCCGGCAATCCAGCACGTACTGCATAATGCGCCAATGCCATTTCACGAGTTCCGCCACTACCTGCTACGTCTCCACGTCCGTGAGGAGATACGGCTACGGATTCCCAACGTCCACTACGGCTTTTTATCTGGAGAAATTTTCCGTTCTCAAAGGTAACTTCATTTGAATTCTTACTATAACTTGTCGGTTCCCAAGGCTCTTTTTGCTCTTCATAGGTCTGGACTTTAGAGAGGTTATAACGATAGTTCCATTCCAAACCAAGAAGCAAACGGTTATTGAGACAATTATACAAAGAATCTCCCTGATTCCATGCCATTTCTGCGATAGCTACATAATTGTGGATACCTGCCAATACATGTCCCTGGTCGCGACTCGACTCCTGACATTGACCGTTTGGATAGATATAATACTGTAGCTGTTCATCGTATCCATAATCTGAAATCTTGTTTTCTCTTCCTTCCAATTTATAATCAAGCATGGTTGGTGATTTCTTAATCGGTTCTTTGCTAGTGACCGTCGGTCCTGAAGGATAAGGTAAATCATCCGGTCGATGCTTCATTCCCAATAAATAACGGTAAGCACGGTCATACATTACTTCGTTATCTAAGTAAATCCCCATTGCCATCATTCCACGAGCAGCGAAAAGTCCTTGATTACCAAACCTTGCGGCATCGAAATTAAAAATATTCCAATAGAATGTAACTCCGTTCTTTGAATCATCCCAGTAATTTGCATATTTGGAAGAGAAATCTTCCGTATTGCTATATCCAGGATAGACCAACATATTTTTAAAACGTTGCTGGTCTTCTACTTTCCAACCGGAATAATCACGCATTAATTCGGCGGCATCAATTAAAAGGTAAATCTTTCCGTTATCTAATGGTCCTGTTCCACGACTACTTGTATTGGTATAATAAGAATTAGCATTCAGATATTCGACCGCTTTACGGGCATAAGCCTCATCGCCCGTCAGATGCCAAAGCAATGCTAAGTCATGTGCCCGCCTGCCATCTACTCCGATAGTAGCATTAAAACGTCCTTCTCTGATTTGTTTTCCCCGATTGATAACTTGCGTATTGAGTGAAGAATAGGGAGATTCCTTTAATTTCAGAAAAGTAGAATAATAAGGCTCATGTTTCGCCTTGACCATAGCTTTCATCCGGTCTAAATCACCTTGGGTATAGGTGATTCCGGGATGGATAAAGTTACGTCGTTGCGCTTGCACTCCATTTTGAATATTCCCAATCCATACAATCCCAATAATCCATATAATTTTGTTAATCATAGTGCGATTCGTTTTTTATACAAGTGATAAGCAAAGATAGTATTTAGTAATAAAAAGGAGTTCAAAGTGAATGAAACATTTACTTTGATTAGCATAAACCCGGGAATAAAACTCTTGTATTTATACTCATGGTTCTCTTCCAGACTCCTTAATTCTGATTCCAGTGCAGCTTTGCTCTCATCTATTAATAGATAAGTTATTATCTTCCTATTGCAAAGTTCTTTCCTTCTAATACTAAAGTTACTCTTATCTGTAAGCATTCGGCCTCGCCCGTATTTCTCTCCAAGCTATAATAAAGTCAAAAGCCAGACGAAGCATGTCTGGCTTTTGACTTTATTTATCTTTCTTGTTTATCCTTTCCAATTAAATGGCAGTAAATCGGCGTAGTCGTTTTTCTTTTCTCTTTCATTCTCCTGTACCCTAATCAACACGTCCTGCATCCATAGTTTTGGGTTCACCTTATTTTCCCTGCAACATCCCATCAGTGAAAAGAATATTGCCGCTGCATGTGCCGCTTCATGTGAACCGGAGAAAAGAGTGTTTTTTCTGTTCAAAGTCAATGGCCTTATAGAGCGCTCCACTGGATTATTGTCAATGCAGAACTGTGCATCGTTGACATATCCGGACAGTTGTTCAAAACGTGTGTACATATAGAATATGGCCTTGGCAATAGGCGATTTCTCAACCGTATGTTCATACTCCTGCCTGCACCATTTTTCCAGTCCTTTGATAATAGGGTACGATTCTTCCCGGCGAAGCCTTACTACAGCTCCGCCTTCCAGATGTCCTATCCTGATTTTCTCCTCCACAGCATACAGTCTGCCTATTTGTTCAAGTGCATGCCTTGCTCTAGGAGGATCATTTCCTTCCGCTTCCACAAACTTGCGCCTGACGTGTGCCCAGCAGCACAGGTGCAACTTTCCGGGTAGTGTGTCGAACTCATCATATACTGCAAAGCCGTCACTCTGTACCACCCGAACCTGTCCTGCCAGCAGCGTGTCTATTCCGCTGCTGCCACGTCCCTTGTGATATTCAAAGAATGGGGTATGGAACCGGGGCAGATAGAAGTTCCACATATACCCGCGGTGAAGAGCACCGGGCCGGTCGCTTTCAAGTACGGGATGGGGTGTCTCATCGGCCATGACGTAATAGCTGTCCTTGACCAGTTCACGAAGTTCATTATAGATTGGTTCCAGACGCTGTGCGGCAGCCATCATCCAGTTACTTACGGTAGAAGGACTCAGATGGATGCCTTCACGCTCAAAGATGTCCAGTTGTCTGTACAGAGGCAGGTGGTCGTAATATTTGGCGGTAGCAATGTGTGACAGTACACTTTCCGACGCATTGCTGTGGGGATGTGCCATTACGGGCATGGGAGCAGTTATGATACGACCGTCGGCGAGCCGGTATTTAGGGCGGATGATGCGTCTCACATAGAATCGGGCGGGACTGACGGCATATTGTTCGCTCACTTCCTCTCCCAGCTTCGCCGCTCCCTCCAACGAAAGGCCTTCCGGCATGGGAATGATAATCTCTTCACGGGGAAGGGACGGGTCGATGGGCTTACGGGCGTGGGGAGTAATCTTTTTGGTGAAGCTCTTACGGAAACGGTTGTAACCATTCTCCGATTTGGCAGATTTCTCAGCTGTTTTCTGTTCTTCCGCTACCGGGTCATTGACATCGGACGGAGACTCAAAACAGATGCTCAACTGGCCGGCATCTTCGGGAAGATGGCGTTTTTCACTGGATTTACCCCATAAACGGCGTGTCAAGTCAGCCAATTTCCATC
>ERZ1027094.989-NODE-989-length-12631-cov-3.486959_pt1 | contig 12631 bp, 10 predicted proteins | sample MGYA00519410_ERZ1027094 | MGnify/ENA primary metagenome ERZ1027094 (study PRJEB26926, sample SAMN06164647) | human gut metagenome | biome: ENVO:00009003; feature: ENVO:2100002; material: ENVO:00002003 | host: Homo sapiens | place: USA | collected 2012 ...
GCGATCGTCGGCAGCGTCAGATGTGTATAAGAGACAGCCCCGGCTACGGGTTCAACGCGTGGATGAAGGACTACGCTCTGCCGGAGCACCTGCTCCAGTGGCCGTTTTTGATGTGCCCCATCCTGGCGGCGGCTCAGGCAGGGCTGGGGCTGCTCATCGAAATATTTTGGTGAACGGTAAGAAAACAAGATGTGCCGCATGAGTGTTCCTTTTCAAATCGTCAGTCCGGCAGTCAAGATGATGGGGATGCAACAATTGTTTTTCATACCCCCAGAGGGCCCGATGGAGGAAGCAAAAAGATGAAGAGTGTGGCTTTCAGCGGCATTAGATGAAATGACTCCGAAGATATCAGTAAACAAGCGCTCCAATGTGGGACCCACACTGTTTGGTACCAGCTCTGCCCTCATGATGACGCTGGATGTGGCGCTGGGTGCTTGAGTGAGTGAAGGTGAAAAAATGGGACAAGAAGAGCGGATTCAAAACGCCTACCGGGGATTGGGAGGCAAACGGACATTTTATGATGGCATGATCACCTGTTCCACCCTGTCAGGCCGGGCGGTGTGCCGTCTGGTATGGGGAATGGGCCGGGCGGAAACCCAGGACTACCTTTGCGTCGCCCTTTCCGGAATACCGGAGGGGTTTTCCGGAAGACTGCTGGAAGTCCCCGTGGGTACCGGCATACTGACCATGCCCCTCTATCGGGAAATGCCGGAGGCGGAGATCACCTGCCTGGATTACTCGCCGGAGATGCTGGAGCGGGCAAAATCCCGGGGCGAGGGACTTTCCTATGTGTGCTTTCAGCAGGGGGATGTTGGGGCGCTGCCTTTTGGGGATGGCAGTTTCGACATCGTGCTCTCGCTCAACGGGTTTCATGCGTTTCCGGATAAGGAGGCCGCCTGGCGTGAGATCTTTCGTGTACTGCGGCCAGGCGGGATCTTCTGCGGCTGCTTCTATGTGAGGGGGCAAAACCGCCGCACCGACTGGATAATCCGCAGGCTGTATGTGCCAAAGGGCTATTTCACCCCGCCCTTTGAGACGGCGGAGAGCCTGTGGCATCGTCTGGAGGAAACATTCGGGCCGGCAAAGGTTCGCACCGTTCAGGGCATAGCCTCTTTTGTCTGCCGGAAGGCGAAGGAGAAACACCCGTAAACGAATTGTACACAAATATTGAACAACAGGAGGAAAATCAAATGCAGCAAAAGCGTAATCAACAAGCAGAAATTCGTCTCGGTAGCCATGGCGAAGACTACGGAAGCTGGATGTCCAATCCCGTGTTCTATATTATTGGCGGTATCACGGCTCTGGCCGTAGTTTTGGCCGTACTCTCCTTTTTGGTGTTCCACATCACGGTTCTCGGTGTTCTGTTCTCTGTTGTTGCGGCGGCGCTGGTGGCCCTGCTGGTCTGGATCACATGGATCAGGCGTCAGTATGCCTTTGGCGGTGGCGGGATCATGGAACAGGTTCACCGGGTCGTTCTCTCTCACCTGGACTATGACGGCCAGGGCAGTCTCTTGGAGGTCGGATGCGGTTCCGGGGCCCTGTCGATCCGTGCGGCCCTAACCTGGCCGGAGACAAAGGTCACTGGCATGGACTACTGGGGAGCTGTTTACAATTACAGCAAGGCCCTCTGTGAGAAAAACGCCGCAAGTGAAGGCGTGGCCTCCCGGTGTGTGTTCCGGCATGGCGACGCCAATCATCTGGATTTCCCCGATGAGAGTTTTGACGCGGTCATCAGCAACTATGTCTACCACAATGTCATGGGAGCCGATATGCACAAACTGTTGCTGGAGAGCCTGCGGGTGCTGAAAAAAGGCGGCGTCTTCGCTCTGAATGATGACATGAAGCCCAAGCTGTACGGCGATATGGATGTCTTTGCCCAAAAACTGCGGGAGATGGGCTATCAGGACGTCCGGCTCATTGATACCGCAGAAGAAGCTTTCGGCTCCCACCGACGGGCTGCCATGATGATGCTGGGCTCTTCCCGGCTGCTTGTGGGCAGAAAGTAATTCGTCCAAATAGGAGGGTTGACCATGTCCAAGTTGGGTGTTGTAGAGGACACGCTGTTTGTCCCCATGCTGGGCAGGATCTATGCCAGCGAGTACTGCCCGCAGATCCTGTACGATCCAAAGGCGCTGGAACTAAAACAGAAGCTGCCGTCCGGTCTGCCGGAGCAGGACAGACAGAGCCAGTATACCCTGATCGCCGCCGCCGCCCGGTCTGCCAATATGGACCGGTTCATCCGGGCGTTTCTGGAGCGCAGGCCGGACGGTGTGATCGTTCAGCTGGGCTGCGGTCTGGAGACGGCCTATTACCGTTGCGACAACGGAAGGTCGCGCTGGTATGCCGTGGATCTGCCCCATGTGGTGGAGTACCGACGGGAGCTGCTGCCGGAGCCGGAACGGGAGACCTATCTCGCCGGAGACGCCTTTGCCGAGGACTGGATCGGGCAAATCCGCGCCGATGTGCCGGATGCTCCTATTCTGGTCACCGCCGGCGGCCTGTTCCACTATTTTGAGGAGAGCAAGGTCGTGGGCTTCCTGCGGATGCTCACGGGGTTTGGAGAGATTGAAATCGTCTTTGATACCGTGAGCAAAAGCGGCATGGTCATGATGCGAAAGAAATACATGAAGCAGGTGGGCCACGGGGATGCTCAGATGTTTTTCTATGTGGATTCCGCATCGGTGCTGGCCGGGAAACCCGGCAGCGGGGTCAGGGTGCTGGGTGAGGAGCCTTATTACCGCCATATCCCCCGAACCGGATTGAAACTGTCCACCAAGATCAGTATGTCAGTTTCGGACCGGTTTTGGATGGTCAAGATGGTCCATCTCTGTCACAGCGCTAAATTCCATGACCAAACAGGATAAAGTCGTCCAAACGGAGCGGAAAGAACGGCGATGTACCGCTATACTCAGTAAGGAGGGGCGCGCTGAGCGCCTTTTCTCAGAAATAATGGTTAGCATAATCTAACCACATGAATGGAGAGCGGTACATCATGAACACGCAGAAAAAAGGGATGACGGGAAAGGACATCATTACGGTGGGAATTTTCTCCGCCATCTACTTTGTCATCAACTTTGCTTTTATGCTTCTCAGCGGTCTGCATCCTCTGCTTTGGATCTTGATGCCTGGCCTGATCGCCGTATTTGCGGGTATCCCATTCCTGATGATGTGCGCCAAGGTGCCAAAGACCGGCGCGGTGGTCCTGATGGGCTTTATTACGGCCTTGATCTATTTTGTTACTGGGCAGTTCACGGTCGTGATTCTTATCGCTTTTGCAGTGAGCTGCGCTCTGGCGGAGTTTATCAGAGTTCGGAGTCATTACCGGTCTTTCCGTGGCAACGCTTTGGCCTACGTATTTTTCTCGCTGGGGATGATCGGCTCCCCGCTGCCTATCTGGATCATGCGGGACAGCTTTCTGGCGCAGATCAGCCAGCAGGGAATGCCGGAAGCCTATGTCTCTACCTTGGCAGCATTGACCTCCCCGGGTATGATCGTGGTTCTGGTGGGGGCTCCTATTGTAGGAGCGATACTGGGTATCCTGCTGGCCAAGGGAATGTTCCGCAAGCACTTTGAGAAGGCGGGGATTCTGTAACATGGAGGAGGCACGGCGCTGTTTGGTGTTCGACCCCAGGGTGGGTCTTGCTCTGCTGGTCTTCGCCAATCTGGCAGCCTTTAGTGAGCAACCTTTTTGGATGGAAATGATATGGATCGGTTTTCTCCTGCTCCTGATGCTGCTCCATCGCTGCTTTGCCATGGTGGGGAAAAGCCTCTTGATCTTCGGAGGAATCCTGTGCCTGCAATACTGGATTCTGCCGGCTGCGCCGGGATGGGTTGCTACCAGCTTCTCTATTTTTGCCAACTATGCCCGCCGAATGATGCCTTGCCTGATGCTCGGCTTTCTGATGCTTCGCCGGACGCCTATGCCTTATCTGGTGGCTGGAATGCGGAAGATCCATTTCCCTCAGCGGCTGATCGTAGCCGTCTCGGTGACGCTGCGGTACTTCCCAGCCATTCGGGAAGAGACAGGCTATATCCGGGATGCGATGCGATTGCGGGGCATCCGGGGATTGGCAAAGCTGGAGGGAATCATGGTTCCCCTGATGGTCTCCGCTACCGGCACTGCGGAGGAGCTGTCTGCAGCGGCAGTAACCCGGGGAATCGAGGACCCGGCGCCTAAGACCAGTCTGGTGGAGCTGCGGGCCTCGCCGGTGGACAGCGCCGCATTTGTCGTGGGCGTGGGGTTGACTGCTGCCCTTCTGGCGGCCAAATTGGGGGTGTTTCCATGGTAGAGCTGCAAGATGTGTCCTTTTCCTATACAAAAGAAGTGGGCACCCTCACCCATGTGGATCTAACCATCCGGTCGGGAGAATGTGTACTGCTCTGCGGCGCTTCCGGCTGCGGAAAAACCACCATCACCAAGCTGGTCAACGGCTTGATCCCGGCATTTACGGAGGACTGCATACTGACCGGGCAAGTCCTGCTCCACGGCGCACCGGTGCGGGAACAGCCTCTTTACCAACTGGCCCGGCAGGTGGGGTCTGTTTTCCAGAACCCCAAAAGTCAGTTTTTCAATATGGATTCCGACAGTGAGCTGGCCTTTGGCCTGGAAAATCAGGGCATGACCCGGGGTGAGATCCTCCGCCGGCTGGATGATACCACCGAGCGCCTGCACCTGAAGCGGCTGAGGGGTCGGAACATCTTCGCCATGTCGGGCGGAGAAAAGCAGTTGCTGGCCTTTGCCTCGGTCTATGCCATGGGGCCGGAACTCTACATTTTGGATGAGCCTACGGCCAATTTGGATCGGGATACCATCGAAAGACTCCATGATCAAATCGCTTACCTGAAAAGTCAGGGACACACCATTCTCATTGCGGAGCATCGGTTGTACTTTCTGGCGGATCTCATAGATCGGGCCGTCTATCTGCGGGACGGGGTCGTGGAGCGGATCTGGAGCGGAGCAGAATTCCGGCGGCTGGCTGAGACAGAACGGATCGCTCTGGGCCTTCGCACGCTCACGCCTACTCAGGTGACTCTGCCGCCCTCCCGCGCCGCGGGGGAACAGGATGGACTGTCTGTGGAGGGACTGTGCTGCCGGTACAAGCGGGAGCCGCCGATATTTCAAAACCTTTCCTTCTCCGCCCGCCCGGGAGAGGTGCTGGCCGTCACGGGTGACAATGGTGTGGGAAAAAGCACCCTTTCCCGCTGCTTGTGTGGCCTGATGCGGGAGAGTGCCGGAACGATCCGCCTCAACGGCCGCATCCTTGGCCCGAAGCAGCGGCAGCGGATTGCCTACTGCGTCATGCAGGATGTGAACCATCAGCTCTTTTCCGACAGCGTATGGGGAGAGTGCCGGCTGGCTATGGAAGGGCTCTCTGACCAGCGCATTCAGGAGGTGCTGGATCGGCTCAATTTGCTTGCGTTCCGGGAAAAGCACCCTATGGCCCTCTCCGGTGGTCAGAAGCAGCGTTTGGCGGTGGCTACCGCCATGCTGTCCCAAAAGCCGCTGCTGGTATTCGACGAGCCCACCAGTGGTCTGGACTATGCAAGAATGCAGGAAGTGGCCCGCTGCGCACGGGAACTGGCGGACGAGGGGCGGGTGGTTCTGGTGGTGACCCATGACCGCGAATTTCTCCAGTGCGCCTGCGATCGGGTCCTGGAACTTTGAGAAAGGAGTTGATCCGCAATGGCATTGTTACAGGACAGCCAGCCGGATCTGTGCCTCTTGGCCAAGAGCGGTGGGTGCAGCGTTTATCAGCTGCGAAATGAGAGCGGCGAGGGAACCATGACCGTCTACGAGGTGTTCCCCGGCGCTACCATCCTGTATAACGATTTCCACATGGCCTATTGCGACTCATCTTTTGAGACCCGGCAGGATCTTCTCTGCATCGACTATTGCCGGGAGGGCCGGATGGAATACGCTGTGGGTAACGATGCGTTCTCCTATGTGGAGGCAGGTGACCTGAAAGTGGATCGCCGCCTGAAGCACAAAGGATACTTTTCTCTCCCATTGTCCCACTATCATGGCATCTCCATGTGCTTTGACCTGTCCATGATCCCCATGGAGCTGGCTCGTCTGGCGGGAGACTATCCTTTGGATCTGGCTGCCATCCAGCAGAAATTCTGCCCGGATGCCCGGCCACGGGTCATTCACGGAGCACCCTCGGTGGATCACATTTTTCAGGAGTTGTGTGCCGTACCGGAGCGGATCAAAATGCCCTACTTCCGGGTAAAGATTCTGGAGCTGCTGCTGTATCTCGACGCCCTGGAATTGGGAAGCGGAACGGAAAAACCGTATTTTTACCGTTCCCAGGTAGAAACGGTAAAGGCCATCCGCTCCTATCTGGTGGAGCATCTGGAGCAGCATATCACATTGGAGGCTCTGTCCAGACAGTACCAGATCCCTTTGACCACCATGAAGGCCTGCTTCAAAAGTGTATATGGCAGTCCGGTGAACACCTATATGCGGGCACTGCGGATGGATCGGGCGGCTCTGCTGCTTCGAAAAGAACCGGAGACCAGTGTCACAGAGATCGCCGGAGCGGTGGGCTATGACAGCTCCAGCAAATTTGCCGCGGCTTTTCGGGCGGTGAAGGGACAAACTCCGCTGGAATATCGACGGGGAGGCGGGAACCCCGTTCTCTCTTTTCCTGACGAAACGGAGTGATGCCGGCCGGGCGGAGCGGCAAGCATGGGCAAGAACCGATACAATAGGGCATGGTGAGAGACATCTCACCATGCCAATTTTTTTTGAGAGGAGTGGTTTTGTGAAACAACGCAGCTGGCTGGCCATCCTGCTCTCTTTTGCCGGTCCCTGCCGGGGAAAGCTGGTCTTGTCTGTCTTGTGTGCTGTTATCAGCGTAGCAGGGGGCTTTGTGCCGTATCTGGGGGTCTATGAGATCCTTCGCCTGTTTATCCATCAGTCGGCCTCCGGCATGGAGCTTCTCCGATGGGCTGGAGTGTGTCTTGCGGGATATGCGGTCAAGGTAGCTTTTTACGCCTTTTCAACCATGCTGGCCCATGTGTCCGCCTACACCATTCTGGAGGGCCTGCGCCGTCAAGTGGCCCAAAAACTGATGCACGCTCCCTTGGGGAGTGTGTTGTCAAAGCCCATCGGTTCCCTCAAGAGTACCATTGTGGATCGGATCGAGGACATTGAGCCGCCGCTGGCCCACATGATACCGGAATTGAGTTCCAATGTGCTGCTGCCCATCGTGGTGGTGATTGCCCTCTTTGCCATGGATTGGCGGATGGGCCTTGCCTCCCTTGCCACGATTCCGGCCGCGCTGATCCCCATGGCGGCGGGCCTGCGGACTTACAACGAAAAATATGCCGCCTATATGTCGGCCAATGCTCAGGTCAACAGCATTATTGTCGAGTATGTGGAGGGCATCGAGGTGGTAAAGGCCTTCAACCAGAGCGGCGCCTCCTATGAGAAATTCGTCCGGGCGGTGACCAGCTTCCGTGACTTCACACTGGATTGGTTTCGCTGCACCTGGAAATCCATGAACCTGTGCCTGTCCATCCTGCCTACCACGCTGCTGGCTACCCTGCCGGTTGGGATCGCCCTGTATCAGACCGGCGTCCTGGACCCGGCCCGGCTGGCTCTGTGCCTGATGCTGGTGCTGGGTATCGTGTCCCCGCTGGTGCAGGCTGCAGCCTTTCTCAATTCCATGAAGAGCATGGAATTTGCCGTCCGGGACACTCGGCATCTGCTGGATCTGGAGGAGCTGCCAGAGGCGTCCGAGCCCGCCCGCCTCTCCGGCAGCGGCATCACTTTGCGGGATGTGTCCTTCTCGTATAGCGGGAAAGAAGAGGACACTGTGCTGCGTCACATTGATATGGAACTTCTCGCTGGCACCTTCACCGCTCTGGTGGGTCCCTCCGGTGGCGGCAAATCTACAGTAGCCCGGCTTATCGCTCGGTTCTGGGATGTGACGGATGGCTGCATTGCCATAGGCGGTGTGGATATTCGGAATCTCACACTGAAGCAGCTGGCGGATCAGATCAGTTTTGTGACCCAGGATAATTTCCTCTTTGACTGCTCTCTGAAAGAAAACATTCGATTGGGGAAGCCGGATGCCACGGAGGAGGAAGTTTGGGCGGCTGCCCGGGCCGCTCAGTGTGACGAGTTCTTAAAACGGCTGGAGCATGGCTGGGATACCCCAGCGGGTGAAGCGGGCAAGCAGCTCTCCGGTGGGGAGCGGCAGCGGATCGCCATCGCCCGCGCAATTCTGAAGGATGCCCCAATTGTAATTTTGGACGAGGCCACCGCCTTTACCGATCCGGAGAACGAAGACAAAATCCAGCGTTCCCTGATGGCACTCTCCCATGGGAAAACGCTGCTGGTTATTGCCCACCGGCTGAGCACGATTCAGAACGCCGACCAGATCGTGGTGCTGGAGAAGGGCCGTATTGTGGACAAAGGCACACAGCCGGAACTGCTCAGCCGATGCCCACTTTATCAAAAGCTGTGGCAGGCCCATGTGGGTGCCCAGAACTGGGCGGTTGGAAAGGAGGCTTGACGATGTTTCGGAGTATGAATCGGATTTTGCGTTGGACAAAGGGGTACCACAGGCGGCTGTATCTCGGAAGTCTCTGTTCGTTTCTTGCCACCTGGGCTGCTGCCGGGCCGGTGATGCTGGCGGCCTGGGCCCTTGGGCTGGTCATCGAGAGTGCCCAGGAGGGGACGGCGCTGGACCCCAAGTTGCCCTGGCTCTGTCTGGGCGGGCTCGTCCTGCTGATCCTTTTGCGCTTCGTGTGCGCTTACTGGAAAAACCGGCTTCAGGAGAGCATCGGAACAGAGCGGGCGGCACAGCAGCGGCTGGAACTGGGCGACCTGCTCAAACGGGTTTCCCTGGGGTATTTCTCCAAGAATAACCTGGGCGACATTCTGGCTGCTCTGACCACGGAGCTGAGTACCCTGGAGCTGCAGAGCATGAAGATGGTGGATACGGTCATCAACGGCTATCTGCAGGTCCTGGTCATCGTTTTGTGTATGGCGTTCTTCTGCCCCGAGGCGGCGCTGGTGGCAGTGGTGGGCGTGCTGCTGTCCGCCTTTGCCCTCCGCGGTATCGGGCGGCAGAGTGCCCGCGCCGCTCCGGTGGGACACCGGGCCCAAGAGGCATTGTCCGGGGCAGCCATTGAGTACATCCACGGCCTGCCCGTGGTCAAATCCTTCGGACAGGAGGGGGTGTCCTCCCAGCGGTTTTTTGAGGCGTGCCGGGCCAATAAGGACATCCGTATCAAAAACGAGTTTGGCTTTGTGCCCTGGAACTGCCTGCACCTGTTTTCTCTGAAGGCCGCAGCTGTTGGCCTGGTGCTCACCGCCGGCTGGCAGACTATGAACGGAACCTTGGAGCTGCCTGTGCTCCTGATGGCTGCTATGTTCTCCTTCACGATCTTCGGCAGTGTGGAGTCCATCAACGACGCCGCCCATATCCTTTCTGTCACCGACTCGGTGCTGGACCGTCTGGAAGAACTGGAGGGAACGGAACTGCCGGATCAGGATGGGAAAGACATCTCTTTGGAGCGTTACGACATCTGCTTCGACCATGTCTCCTTCGGTTACGGAACACGGGAGGTGATCCACGATGTTTCCTTCCAGCTGCCGCAAAACAGCGCTACCGCCATTGTAGGGCCGTCCGGCAGCGGGAAGAGCACTCTCTGCGCACTGCTGGCCCGGTTTTATGATGTGGATCAGGGAAGCATCACCGTGGGCGGCTATGACATCCGGAAGATGACCTGCGACAGCCTTTTGCGCAACATTGCCATGGTATTTCAGAATGTGTACCTGTTCCACGACACCATCCGCAATAACATCCGCTTCGGCCGTCCGGACGCCGCCGAGGAGGAAGTAATCGCCGCAGCTAAAGCGGCCCGTTGCCATGACTTTATCATGGCGCTGCCCCAAGGGTATGACACCATAGTGGGAGAGGGCGGTTCCAACCTTTCCGGCGGAGAAAAGCAGCGGATTTCCATTGCCCGGTGCCTGCTGAAGGATGCCCCCATCATCATTCTCGATGAGGCCACCGCCAGCGTGGACCCTGAGAATGAGCATGAGATCCAGGAGGCACTCTCTGCTCTGGTGCGGGGGAAGACCATCATCACCATCGCCCACCGTCTGGCTACGATCCAAAACGCAGACCGGATTTTAGTGGTGGAGGATGGCCGCATTGCTCAGCAGGGCACCCATCAGGAGCTGATGAGCCAGGAGGGAACTTACCGGAACTTTATCGAGATCCGACAGCGGGCTGAGGGCTGGCGGATATAAAATAAGTACGAGGGGAGGTATATCTGCCTCCCCTCGTACTGTTTTGGAATGATTCTTTGGATTTTGGCTTTGTATCACTTTCGCTTTGCCATTTTCCTGTACTCCAGCGGGAGCAGGCCGGTGCTTCTTCGAAACAGTTCCGCAAACCGGCTGGATGTAGAATATCCTATCGTTTGAGCAATCTGACCAATTTGCAGATCGGTATGAGCCAGCAGATATTCTGCCTGACTCATGCGGCGCTGCTGCATGTACTCTGTGATCGTGCAGCCATAGACCTTCTTGAAACTGCTTTTGAGCTTTGTCGTACCCATGCAGGCAATTTGTGCCAGGCGTTCTATGGGCACTTCACCAGCGTAATGATCACTCAGATAGGCCGCTACGGTTTGAATCCGTTCCAAATCCTGAGAAACCAGTTTGTGATCTGAAACTGAACGCTTTTTTTGATATTCAACCACCAGAGAGAGCGCCTCGGCTACTTTGCTCTCATAATAAAGTTTAGCTGCAATTCCGGTTCCACGGTAGCTCTGTAGTTCTGATAGAAGCCGGTACATTTCCGGGAAATCTGTTGTTTGGTCGATTTCCCGAAAAGCCTCGATGGGATTCCGATATTCTTCCGGATACTGTTTTTTCAGATAGTCTTCATAATATGCGGGGGTGATCTCGATGCCTATGGATCGAACCGGTATATTTTTGTGGACGATTACTTGATATGGCTTGTATCCGCCCACATAGGTTTTGATGCATCCGGCTGACAACCGGCGATACGGCGACAACTCTTCACCGGAGATAGAATCGTAACGGGTAATACTGAGACATTCCGGGAGATCAAATTCCAGCATAAAATCCTTATTGAAAGAGAAGTTGTGTATCTTGATGTCGAATAGATCCCTTTGTCCGTAGGTCCAATAGGAACCTTCGCCAACTTCCGGAGATAGTTTCCAGCAAAGCCCCAGAGGACCATATTGATCATTATCTGGTTCCGGTACAAAACCGTGCTTTTTCAGTAATGGCGCATAGTATTGCTCGATGATACCGGTCATTACAATAGATACGCCTCCTTTGTTTTGCAATGATTAGACGAATTTTTGAAATGATAGGACGAACCTCGCTCCAAACGATTGAAAGCAGGTTGTGCATGGTGTAATTATATATAACGGTTAGCCATATCTAACCAAAGGATAGCATACCTATCCCATAAAGTCAACGCATTGCAAAAGGAGGATCAACATGAGCAATCAAATCAATCCCGCAAAAAAGAGTCTCACTATCAAGGATCTTGTGACAACCGGCATTTTCAGCGCAATTTTCTTGGTGTTTACCATGATCGGCGGTATTTTCTTTGCACCAAACCCGGTTTTGACATTCTATATGCCGATGGGTGCAGCATTGCTGTGCGGCCCTGTATATCTTCTGATGATCGCCAAGGTGCAGAAGCGGTGGAGCGTCACCATTCTTGGTATCATTATGGGGATCATCTGGTTCGTTACCGGAATGCACTGGGCTTTTTCTTTAGGCTATATCGGAATGGGAATTATCGCCGATCTGGTAGCTGGCGCGGGAGATTACCGCAATAAGGCGGTCAATCTGCTGTCCTATATGCTGATGTCGCTGGGCGGCGTTTACACCTATGTGGTGTTTTTTATTGATCCGCAAGGCTGGGCCAGCACGATGCTGGAAAACGGCACGGAACAGTCCTATATTGACACAATGAGCGCATCTGCGCCTTCCTGGCTGTTGGCTGTTATCATTATCGGAACGCTGGCGATTGCTGCGTTCAGTGGTTGGATTGGTGGAAAGCTGCTGAAAAAGCAGTTTGAAAAGGCTGGGATCACCGCATGATTGGCGGAGCGTTATTCAGGCGCAGACTGTGGCTGGACCCCAGAACGAAGATATTACTGCTCGTGCTGTGTATCCTCTCTGCCATGATGGCTCCATCTTTATTCTACGAACTGGGTCTTGTGGTGCTGATCGGACTGCTCGGCATTTGTTTTGGAAAGTGGAGGTATGCCTGGAAGGGAGTACTGTTCTATGCGCTGATCGTTCTGCTCACCTTCTGGATTATGGATACCATGACCGGAACTTGGCGCACCATGTTTATCGCTTTTTTAGGGTTGTTCCATAAGGTCTACCCCTGCGGGATGCTGTCCGGCATTGTCATCTCCACTACAAAGGTCAGCGAATTTCTCTCGGCGATGAATCGCATCCATGCACCCCAAAAGCTGGTAATCCCCTTGGCGGTCATGCTGCGTTATATCCCTACCATTCAGGAGGATTGGCGGTTTATCAAGGATGCGATGCGGATGCGGGACGTCTCACCTTCGCTTAAGGGGCTCCTGACACATCCCGGAGTAACGGTGGAGT
>ERZ1027094.1032-NODE-1032-length-12040-cov-7.237547_pt1 | contig 12040 bp, 6 predicted proteins | sample MGYA00519410_ERZ1027094 | MGnify/ENA primary metagenome ERZ1027094 (study PRJEB26926, sample SAMN06164647) | human gut metagenome | biome: ENVO:00009003; feature: ENVO:2100002; material: ENVO:00002003 | host: Homo sapiens | place: USA | collected 2012 ...
ATGCAGCGTAGTCTCGTGGGCTCGGAGATGTGTATAAGAGACAGATATAATATGTATAAGAGAGGTCTGTGCGCTTTATGTTTATTGACCACTGTGGGGATGTCGGTTTCCGCCCAGCAAATACGAACTTCTTACTTCATGCAATCCTCTACGGTACGCACGACGATGAATCCGGCGTATCGTCCCGAGAGAGGCTATGTCTCCATTCCTGTATTAGGTGCGGTTGGCGCTTCGTATGGTACGAACGGAATAGCTGTGGATAATTTTATTTATCCGAAGAATGGTGAGACCGTTACGTTCATGGATAACTCCGTGAATACCGAGTCTTTCCTGAATGGCTTGAAGGACGAGAATCAAGTAAACATGGATTTTGGCACGCAGGTTCTATCCGGTGGCTGGTACGCCGGCAAGGGATTCTGGACGGTTGATGTTTCTATCAAGGGATTGGCGAATATTCGTGCTCCGAAGACATTGTTCGAGTTCATGAAAAAGGGTAATGGATCTCAGAGTACGTATGATATCCGTAATATCAGGGCGTATGCCGAGGCTTATTTGGAGACAGGCGTAGGATATTCTCGTCCTATCACGGATAAGTTGACAGTCGGAGGTAAGGTTAAATTGTTATGGGGCGTAGGTTCTATGGACGCTACGATCGATCAGATGCATGCTGAGATGGGAGAGACTAGCTGGAAAGTTACCTCTACCGGTACATTGCAGACGAATATGAAAGGCTTGGTTCCGGAAATGGAAGTAGACGAGCAAGGCCGTGATTATTATAATAGCTTTGATTTCGATTCTCCGGGTCTTAGCGGTTTCGGTATGGGAGTGGACTTGGGTGCTACGTACCAATTGACCGAGAATATCATGTTATCCGCCGCTGTCCTTGATTTAGGTTTTATCAGCTGGAGCAAGGGAGGTAGCACGCTAGGTAAGTTGGATGGAACTTTCGACTTTAACGGCTTTGATCTGGCTATCGGCGAGAATAACGGTGATATACCGAGCATGGGCGATCAGTTTGACGCTATCAAGGAAGATTTCGAGAACTTGCTTCATTTCAAGAAAGAGGGTGAGTCCGGAAGCACTACCCGTCTTCGTTCGACAATCAATATCGGTGGCGAGTACCGTTTGCTGGAAAACAAGTTAGGTATCGGTTTATTGTCGAGCACTCGTCTTTATTCCCCGAAAGCCTATACGGAATTGACATTGTCCGGTAATTACCGTCCGGTGAAATGGTTTGAGGCTACGCTGAGCTACTCATTTATCCATAGTAAGTTCAAGACGTATGGTATCGCCTTGAATTTCTCACCGTCTTGGATCAATTTCTTTATCGGATCGGATTATATGTTGACAAAGGTAACTCCACAATGCTTACCGGTAAGCGGTAACGCCATGAATCTTTACATGGGAGTAAGTGTTCCTTTGAAATCATTCGCTAATTAATAGGGAATACTCAGAATAGAGTCTGTATCATAAAGGAAAAGGCTGTCCGGGTTATATACCCAGACAGTCTTTTCTTTTTTATTAGGCTCGTTTTATTAGGTTTTTTATCTTTGTGGACTGATTGAAAGGAAGAAATTGGATATGAGATTAAAGACTTTAGCCACCCATCCGGTATGGAGAGAGCCCCGGACTGTATTCGGGGTATGGATGCTAACAGGTGTTATTTTTGCTATTGTCAAGTTGTTGATCGGGAAATATAATAATTATAAGATATTTGAAGGAGTCTACTGGCATGCTATCGAAGGCTTAACCTTATATGGGGATCATTATCCGGAATATTATGATTCAAACCATTATGGAGTCTTATTCAGTCTTATCATAGCTCCTTTCGCTCTGTTACCGGAATGGCTGGGTATGATCTTATGGATAGCGGGGAATACCGCCCTATTATTTTATGCGATTAGCCGATTGCCATTGTCGAGTACCCAAAAAATCATTATTTATTGGTATTCGTATTGTGAGTTGATGACGGCTCAAGGAGTACAGCAATTCAATATATCAGTAGCGGCCTTTATCTTATTATCATTTGTCTTGATACTGGAGAAAAAGGATTTCTGGGCGGCAGGCATTATCATGCTCGGAACATTTATCAAGATTTATCCAATCGTGGGATTGGCATTCTTTTTCTTCTCAAGGCAGAAAGTGAGATTATTAGTCTCTTGTCTTTTCTGGGGATTGGTTTGCTTTGTGATCCCGGTACTTTATACACCGGGGATTGAGTATGTGATCTCTCAGTATATAGATTGGTTTGAGCGGTTGAAAGTGAAAAATATGTTGAATATGTTCGCTGATCCACAAAATATATCATTATTGGGAGTGGTTCGAAAGATATCCGGGAATCCGGACTATAGCGATATGTGGCTTATCATACCGGGCTTGATTTTATTTTGCATTCCATATTTAAGGATCTCGCAATATAAATATCCGGCTTTTCGCTTTATGCTATTGGCTAATGTTTTATTGTTTGTCGTATTATTCAGTACGGGAAGCGAGGCGAGTGGGTATATCATAGCGATGATAGGAGTCGCTATCTGGTATATATGCAGTGTATCGCCCCATAAGAAATATACTTATTGGCTTTGGATAGCTACCTTGGTGATTGTTGGCTTATCCACTACAGAGCTGGTTCCATCGATTGTCCGGAATGGACTGATCCGTCCGTATGTGATAAAAGCTTGGCCTTGCATTGTAGTGTGGCTGACCATTTGCTATGAGATGTGTTTCTTGGATTTTAGTCATTCTCCCTATAAGCATATCACGACTTAGGCAGAGTGAATATCGCCTGTTTTTTAATAGAAGGTTACATAATAAAACGAGACTACTCCCGACAGGCGATGAGAGTAGTCTCGTTTTAAACTACTTTTTATCGATCTCTTTCAGCAATTCATTTACCGCTGTTCTCAATTGCGTATCTTCCCCTTTGACAACAGTTTCCGGAGAATTAGCGACTTTAACATCCGGTTCCAGCTGTGTGTTCTCTAAGTAACTACCGTCCGACAGGCGATAACCGGTAATAGGTGTGCCGAATATCAGCGTCGGATCTTGCAGGGTTTCCCAAGAGACGGTAGTCATTGTTCCCGGTACGGGCATACCAACTAAACGTCCGATGTGTTGATGCTTATAAACCCACGGGGTTCCATGTGCGTTACTATAATTAGCCTCGCATTGGAGCATGATGGAAGGTTTATTCCAGCGGCGGCTAGGCATATCGCAAGCCTCCCGGCCACGTGTTACTTGGGTGAGGTATTTCTCTCCGCTGAACAAGATCTCGATATCCTCATGCAAACGTCCACCACCATTGAAACGGGTATCGATGACGATTCCCTCCCGGTCGTTATATTTACCTAGGATATCGGAGTAGACAGAGCGGAAACTAGGATCACCCATGGACTGGATATGTACGTAGCCCAATCGTCCATTCGACCATTTATCCACGTCGGCGGCACGTTGTTTCACCCAGCGAGTATAAAGCAAGTTATTTAACTCACCGTTACTGATAGGCAAGACTACCTCTTCCCAGCGTTCCTTGGTTTGTGGATCGTAGAGGGAAACCAAGGTCTTCTTTTTGGCCTTATTGTTTAATAGCTTGGAGTAATCCATGTCCGGGGTTATTTCTTGCCCGTCTATTTTCTCCATAACGGTACCGGCTTTTACCTTGGAACGTGCGTGATCGAATGGGCCTTTTTCCACTACCTCAGCGATTAATAAACCTTTGCCGCTATGGTTCCAATCGAAAAGTAGGCCTAGGTTGGCGGTAATATTGCCGCTTGTTTGCGGACGGAAGCGGCCTCCAGTATGAGATACGTTGAGTTCTCCTAAATATTCGCTTAGCAACTCTGCGAAGTCATAGTTGTTATTGATATGTGGCAGAAACTTACGGTAGGCAGCGGTCATGGCTTCCCAATTTACGCCGTGCATATTCACGTTGTAGAACCGTTTTTGCTCTTGTTTATAGACATGGTCGAACATATACTCACGCTCGGCGGCCAAGTCCATTTTTAAGTTCGCTTGGTAATGAATCGGTGTTAGTTTCTCCGATCCCATATCCATTTTTTGCATGGAATTGCTACCCAACAAGAACAGGTTCTTACCTTCCTTATCCATTTCCATGTTCGCCCATCCGGTATTCATCTTGTGGAGTAGCTTGGTCTCTTTCTTGCGCAAGTCCATTTTCCACAGGTCGTATTTGTCTTCGAAAGCCGAGAAATAATATAAGGTCTCGCCATTCTTTGAGATGACGGCACTACCCATTTCGGAGGAATTAGGAGTAAGACGTAGGATACGATCTTGGATGCCTTTCAGTTCCACTACGATATCCTTGGGCTTTTCGTCTTTCTTTTCATCGGCTTTATCTTCTTTTTTCTTGTCGTCGGTTTTGTCCCCGGTTACCTCTTTCTGCTCCTTTTCCAGTTCCTTTTGCAACTCATAATCCTCTTTGCTCAAGCGGAATTTATCATAAGCGTCTTGATTCATGAATACCAGCATGGCATCATTCAAGGAGCCCCATGAAGCATGCGCACGCATTCCATAACGCTCGGTGGTGAATAAGATGGCGTTTCCATCCAGTACCCATTGTGGGGAGGTGCTGGTGTAACCGCTATTGGTCAGGTTGGTGATCTCCCCGCCTTGCGCACTAACCAAGCCGATATCCGAATAAGGATCGTGCTTGTTTCCGATAAACCGGAGCGTGAACCATTTACCGTCCGGCGACCATGAGTAATCGAAACCGCCGGCTGTACTATACCATGTGGAGCCATCCGTGACTTGGCGTACTTTCTTCGTCTCAAGGTTGACTACCATCAGCCGCATACGATCTTCTATGAAAGCGAGTTCCTTACCATCCGGTGAGAATTGAGGATAATTACGCTCTACGGTCTTAGAAGGCAGGAGAACTTCCTCTTCGATAATCGTTGCGTTCGGGAAATTGGCTTCTTCCTTACGTGCGATCTTAGCCAAGTAAAGCTGCCAATTACCACCACGCTCGCTGGCATAAGCCAAGGTACGGTTATCTGGCGAGAAACATACGCCTGTTTCGGCGGCCGGGGTATTGGTGATTTGTTTGGTCGTGTTGTAATCGGCCGAGGTGACGAATACCTCGCCTCTTAGGGTTAAGGCGATCTGCTTGCCATCGGGGGATACGGTGGCTGAGGTAGCTCCTTTGTTGGAATTCAGATCGCTGATTTGCTCTTGATCGTCACGGATCAAATCAATCCGCACTTTCTGCGGATTGACTCCCGGACGTTGTGTATAGATCTCGCCATCGTATGTGTAGCATAATGTATTGTCGCTACTTGTAGAGAGGAAACGTACGGGATGTGTCTTGAACTTAGTAACTGCCGTTATAGATTGTGGGGTGTTGAGAGGGAATGAATATACATTGAAAGAACCTCCGTTGCGTTCGCTCAGAAAGTAAACCGTCTGTCCATCCGGGGTAAATACGGCGTTGCGGTCTTCTCCCGCATGGTCGGTCAAATTGGTATGTTTTCCAGTTTGCGTATCGTACATCCATATATCCCGGGTGACGGACGAGGTATGATGTTTACGCCATTCATCCTCGAAGCCCTTACGGTCTTGGTATAAGAATGTCTTTCCTGATTTATCGAAGCAAACCATCTCGGCGGGTGTTCCCAATACTTGCTCCGTACGTCCGCCACCGATCGGCACTTTATAGAGTTCCGTCATGGCCGAGGTCGGGAATAAGGCGCTCTGGGCGGGATCTTGTATGGATGCGGAGAAGAGTACGTATTTGCCGTCGGGAGTAAAGGCCGATGGAATCTCGGAGGCGGAATGAGTGGTGAGGCACTGTGCCGTTCCACCGTTGGAGGGCATTACGAATAAATCGAAATTGCCGTTACGATCGCTGGCGAAAGCGATTTGTTTTCCGTCCGGAGACCAGATTGGCGTGCATTCATACGATGCTTGGGTAGTAAGCTGTGTCGCTGTTCCTCCTTTGGCCGGTACTTTATAGATATCTCCTTTGTAACAAAACGCGATCTCTGTTCCATCAGGAGAAATTTGTACATCACGCATCCACAAAGGGGTTACAGCGTAGCTGGTAGTCGCAAAGCCCAAGGCAATGCAGGTTAAAAGTTTTTTCATGTACTTAATGCTTTTTTAGAATGGTACGAAGATACATATTATTTTGTACCCATCAGTCTGCTCTCTATTGAAATATTAACTGGATTTACCCTTTCAATTTCACGATAAATAACACGAGGCTTTCCCCTTGGGCCTGTGCGGGGAAAGTATTTCGCAGATCCTCTCCGGATTTGCTGAAACAATAGGAATGGCAATAGGGATCGATAGGGTCCATTCGTCGCACATTACCGGTTTGATAAAAATTATCTTTTAATCCTTCTTTTACCTGCCAGTATTCTTCCTTCTCCGTATCATAACAGAAGGTGTAATTTCTGGACTCATCCTCTGCGTTATAGTAAGTAGATACCCAGAAACGGCTACCCATGCGGATCGGTAGCAAAGGAAGTGTATTCTTTCCGGCAAGGTTCTCCAAGGCTTGGCTTTGCCGCTTTTGCTTAATATATAAAGTGTCCCGTAATAAGTTCCCGGGTTGATAGGAGGGGGCGTAGGCATAAACCGTTCCGCTTCCGGGCTCCACGGCTACTTCCGGGGCGAGACAACCGATCGGGCATGCGGAACGCTCCAGATCGACCGGACGGATCGTATGAGATTGTAATTTATGGAAAGAGGAATCGTATTCAACGATTTGTTTCTCAATCGTGGCGGTTTTCCCTGCCGTATCCCCATGAACACATTCCTCGGTGGTAAATATCCGGTTATTGTGCATGGATATGGATAGCATATGCCTATTCTCCGGAAGGTCGCATTTCAGTTTCTTGCGGGTAAGGAGATCACCATTGAATGAGTAATAGAAAATATCGTCCGTGTTTCCAAGTACGATCAGCTGCTGGTTGGCCGGGTTCACTACATACCCCGCTACCCGTATGTCATCCGGATGGGTGATGCGACAGATAAATTCTCCCTTGCGATTGAAACGGTAAAGCGTCTCATTGCTGATAAGGAATAGGTTGTCTCCCTCTTGACGGATATACTTGGCCTCCTTGATCGAATGCGTCCCTGAGTCCTGTAATGGAATGGCGATTACCTCATCCGCGATGTCAGACAAGGCTCCGGTAGGGTTGCTCCGGATCGATTCATTCGAGATTAACAGGTTATAGGCTTGCTTTCCGCAAACCAATAGAACAAGTAGTAATAAATATGTAAAGGTTCTTTTCATATCACCGCTAAATTAAAGAAGGATAAACCTTTTTATGATTTTTACGAATTGTTCTTATAAAACGTAGATCATCTGATTTTATTGGATAAGCCTATAATTATTCTTGTAGAAATACCCAATTATCCCCCTCTGACATGGATTCTTTATAGGAAAAGCCTTCCCATGTGAATGCTTTTAATGCCTCCGGGTCAGAAATCCGGTTCTTTATGAGATAGTGGCTCATTTGTCCCCGGCACATCTTGGCGTAGATCACGATCGTCTCCGCTTTGCCGTTCTTCCAGATCTTGAACTCGGGCGTGATGATCCGGACGGATCGCTCCACCTCCTTCCACTGGAAAGAGGGTTGGATATCCAAGCTGGCTAGATTCAGTAGGATTCCGTCTCCCTGTCGGACGTCATGGATTAATATATTTGTTTGCCTGTCCTTCCAGAAGGTGTACATATTCCCGTCGCCTAGTTCCGGGATTTTTACGTCGAACTCCATCCGGTAAGGCTTGATAAGGTCTAATGGGCGAAGTAACCCGTAGCATCCCGATACGAAACGCATATGTTCTTGCGAGAAAAGAAAATCCTCCTCCGTGAAGTCTTTCGGGCTGATATTCTTGAATACGACACCGGTATAGGCGAGTATCGCTTGTAAGGGCTGGTTGTCTTCCGCATGAAAATCTTGGTATCTGTGGTAACATTCCGCCGCCAGTTTCGGGCTGAGCTTGAGGATACGACTTAATTCGTCAATGGGAAATTGGGTCATATGCAGGGCGATCTCGTTCGCCTCTTGCTGGAAACGTGGAGTCGTGCCTTGCGGCGCTTTTATCTTGGATGTCCCGGTCATTGTCTTAGCCGGAGATAATAATATCAACATATCTATATTGGATTTGGATTGATCGCATAAAGGTAATCCATATTAAGATTCAAATAGGGTATAAGTATCCCAATAAATCTTAAAGTATCTCGACTCGAATGGGGGATTTAATGGAGGAATGAGTCTTGGTGATAGAAATGTAATGAGGATTATGAAGATGAGAGACGTGAAGATGCGACCTATATTCCTTTTGATAGTATTCATCCTACCTACGATGGCCCATGCGCAGTGGACGGAACAGGATTCTTTGCGCCTGCAAGAATTTTTATCCGGCAAGGAGGAGATACGTTTGAATCCTGAGTTTCAGAAGGCGATAGAAAGCGGGACTTTTCTACGACCCGATCAACCGGGAACCCATATGTTATCCTCACCAAGTGAGTTGCCGATTACGAAAGACTTCTCGGAATATGTACAGTTAGATACTTTACGTAGGTTGACCAATTATGATTCGATTACCCCAGTCCTATTCATGCTGCTGAATTTTAAGTCACCTTCCCGTTCATTGGCCATACAGAAGCAAGCGCACACGATTAGGCTCCCTAAGAATCAGGATTGGAAAGAGTTTAAGGTAGGTAAGGTTCCTATGGCTGCCAACGTAAAACTGACTAATATATACTCGGATGTCGTGAAGGATGGCCAGCGAAGGGGAGGGGTACTTGCTACCATAAGAGTCTATTTCGACGCAGAGGATTTACTAGAGACTATTTTCTGGAAAAGTGCCCGTGATAAGAAGAGAAACAGGAAACGGGAGAATACGTGGAAGTATTATAATGACTATCCGTAAATTGTTGGATTTATAGGATATAACCACTCGAAAAAAACACGTACGTGAATTTCAAAAAACATGTACGTGTTTCCGGAAAAACTCGTACGTGTTTTTTTGAGAACATTGACTGTTTTTACCTAGATACTGTGCGTTTACTATCAAAACCTTTTTCTCTCTCTTTTGTTCTTTCTGAAAAGATACGTCCTAATGACATCCGAAATGGACGGTTTGACGGGGAGTTCTCTATTCTGTTTTATAATATTAAGACAAAATGTCATATTTTCGTTTTGGTATTTCTTTTGTAAGGATATAAGTGTAAAATAAATTAGAAAAGAATATAAGAAAGGAGCTTAAATATATGAATTTAAACAATTTTACAATCAAGGCGCAGGAGGCTGTTCAACAAGCCGTACAGTTGGTTACCAAAAATAACCAACAGGTTATCGAACCTGTTCACTTGTTGAAAGCTGTCATTATGACGGGTGAGAGTGTTACTAATTTTATCTTTCAGAAATTAGGGGTAAACGCTCAAAACCTGAATATGGTACTGGATCGCCAAATCGAATCTTATCCTAAGGTTTCGGGAGGCGAACCCTATCTCTCTAGCGAGTCGAACGCTGTCTTACAGAAGGCGATCGATTATTCCTCTAAAATGGGGGATCAATATGTATCGTTGGAGCCGATCATCTTGGCGTTGTTCACGGAAAAGAGCACCGCTTCACAGATATTGAAAGACGCCGGCGTGACAGAGAAAGAGTTACGTCAAGCGATCGAGGAATTGCGTAAAGGAAATAAGGTGACAAGCCAATCCGCCGAGGAGACTTACGATGCCTTAGGAAAATACGCCATCAATTTGAACGAGCGTGCCCGTAGCGGTAAGCTAGACCCCGTGATCGGACGTGACGAGGAGATCCGCCGTGTCTTGCAGATCTTGAGCCGCCGTACGAAGAACAATCCGATCTTGATCGGTGAGCCGGGTGTAGGTAAGACTGCTATCGCTGAGGGGTTGGCCCATCGTATCGTTCGGGGTGACGTTCCCGAGAACTTGAAGTCTAAACAGATCTTCTCGTTGGATATGGGCGCGTTGATCGCCGGAGCTAAATATAAAGGCGAGTTCGAGGAACGTTTGAAAGCGGTGGTGAACGAGGTTACGAAATCCGAGGGTGAGATCATCCTCTTTATCGATGAGATCCATACCTTGGTAGGAGCCGGTAAAGGCGAAGGCGCCATGGATGCAGCTAACATCTTGAAACCGGCCTTGGCTCGTGGTGAGCTACGTTCGATCGGTGCCACGACGTTGGATGAGTATCAGAAGTATTTTGAGAAGGATAAGGCGCTTGAGCGTCGGTTCCAGACCGTTATCGTAGACGAGCCGAGTGAGTTGGATACGATCTCCATCCTTCGTGGTCTGAAGGAGAAATACGAGAATCACCATAAGGTACGTATCAAGGATGATGCGATTATCTCTTCCGTGCAGTTGTCTACCCGTTATATCACGGATCGTTTCTTGCCGGATAAGGCGATCGATTTGATGGATGAGGCCGCCGCCCGTCTGCGTTTGCAGATCGATTCCGTACCGGAGTCGTTGGATGAGGTTTCCCGGCGTATCAAACAGTTGGAGATCGAGCGTGAGGCGATCAAGCGTGAGAACGACAAGTCTAAATTAGAGCAACTGAACAAGGAGATCGCCGACTTGAAGGAGGAGGAGACTAAGCAAAAGGCTCAGTGGCAGAGCGAGAAGGAGCAGATCAATAAGATCCAGCAAAATAAGATCGATATCGAGAACCTAAAGTTTGAGGCTGATAAGGCGGAGCGTGAGGGTGATTACGGCAAGGTCGCTGAGATCCGTTACGGTAAGATCAAGCAAAAGGAAGAGGAGATCAGGGAGGTACAGGCTAAGTTGAAGACGATGCAAGGTGCCGCGGCTATGATCAAGGAGGAAGTGGATAGCGACGATATCGCCGATGTGGTATCCCGTTGGACTGGAATTCCAGTCAGCAAGATGATGCAGAGCGAGAAAGATAAGTTATTACGTCTGGAGTCCGAGCTTCATACCCGTGTGATTGGTCAGGAAGAGGCGATCAACGCTATCGCCGATGCGGTTCGTCGTAGTCGTGCCGGCTTGCAGGATCCGAAACGACCGATCGGTTCTTTCATCTTCCTCGGTACTACCGGTGTGGGTAAGACGGAGTTGGCCAAAGCGTTGGCCGAGTATCTGTTCGATGACGAGAATATGATGACCCGTATCGATATGAGTGAGTATCAAGAGAAATTCAGCGCGACTCGTTTGATCGGTGCGCCTCCGGGATATGTGGGTTACGATGAGGGTGGACAGTTGACGGAGGCGATTCGCCGGAAACCTTACTCGGTTGTCTTGTTCGATGAGATCGAAAAGGCGCATCCGGATGTATTCAACATCTTGTTGCAAGTCTTGGATGATGGACGGCTGACGGATAACAAAGGCCGTGTTGTCAACTTCAAGAACACGATCATTATCATGACAAGTAACCTAGGTTCTTCCTTGATCCGTGAGAACTTCGAGAAGATGACACCCGCCACGCATGACAAGGTGGTAGACGAGACGAAGATCCAAGTACTGGAACTGTTGAAGAAGACGATCCGTCCGGAGTTCTTGAACCGTATCGACGATATCATCATGTTTACTCCGCTGAACGAGGAGGAGATTCGCAAGATCGTATCCTTGCAGTTGAACAGCGTGAAGAAGATGTTGGCTACGAACGGTGTCGCCTTGGACTTCACGAACGAGGCCTTGGACTTTATCGCCGACAAGGGCTTCGATCCTCAATTCGGTGCCCGTCCGGTAAAACGTGTCATTCAGAAGTATGTCTTGAACGAGTTGTCAAAGGCTTTGTTGGGTGGAACGGTAGACCGTAACCGTCCGATCGTGATCGATAGGAAAGACGATAGTTTGGTATTTAAGAATTAAAGGAAGCTGTCTGTTTGGTATAAGGCTGCTGTGATGTGAAGGCGGGGTGATCCTAAGAAGGGGCATTCCGCCTTTCCTCATAAGGATAACCAAGTAGATGGAAGCTCAACTTGGTTAACTTGTTTATGTATATGCAGAGAGGGAAAAAGATAGGTTATTGATTACATTATATAGCTGTCTCTTATACACATCTGACGCTGCCGACGATCG
>ERZ1027094.1053-NODE-1053-length-11779-cov-4.465285_pt1 | contig 11779 bp, 1 predicted proteins | sample MGYA00519410_ERZ1027094 | MGnify/ENA primary metagenome ERZ1027094 (study PRJEB26926, sample SAMN06164647) | human gut metagenome | biome: ENVO:00009003; feature: ENVO:2100002; material: ENVO:00002003 | host: Homo sapiens | place: USA | collected 2012 ...
CGTGGGCTCGGAGATGTGTATAAGAGACAGGTCAAGGAATGTATAAAGTGTATCTTCTGTAACTTGAGCATATTCGTTACCTTCACTGTCAAGGATAGTACCTTCAGTAACAGAAAGTGTCTTTACAAGTTTTTCACCTGTTTGTACTGCCGCATTATGCTGAGCATTTGTAAAGTCACCAAGTTGACCTTCTTCATTACGTCCCCATGACCATACACTACCGTCTTTCTTCAATAGTGTAACATGTGCATTACCTGCTGAAACAGTTAACGCGTCACGGAAATATAAATCATCTGTACTTGTTGAATCACCTGATGCAATTTGCTGTGGTACAAGATAGCTTGTTTGTTTGTCTGCGCCTGAAACCAACGCACCCAAACCAACTTGACCTTCTGCGTCAAGTCCCCATGCGTATACTGTACCTGATTTTGTTACAACAACAGTATGTTCGCCACCGGCTGAAATTTCGATAGCAAGTTGATCGCTGCCGTCCATCCATTGATTTCTTACACGAACCGGTGTTGTTGAATTATTTGTTGTTCCGTTTCCGAGTTGACCGTTAGTATTTTTACCCCATGTATAAACTTCATTTCTGTTGTTTATAACAGCTGAGTGTTCACTACCGGCTGAAATCTTGATTACATTTTCCAAATACCATGTGTCAGTATCTGATTCACCTTTCCATACTTGTGCAGGAGTATAAACATCTGATGATATAACTGTGCCAAGTTTACCGTTTGATACTTCGCCCCATGCAAAGACTGTACCGTCATTTCTTAATGCAAGAGAATATGCGTTTCCTGCCTCGATTGCAATAATGTTGCTCAAATATTCACGATCAGATGCACTGTCACCCTTTAAAACTCTTGTCGGATAAATAACATCTTCACCGGCATAGCCGATACCAAGCTGACCGTGTTCGTTACCGCCCCATGCGTATACATAACCGTCTTTTGTAAGTGCAAGAGAATGTGTATCACCGGCAGCTACTGATATTACGTCTGAAAGAATTGATTCGTACTCATCCTCATATACATAATATGCTTTACTTCTGTTTTCTTTGTTCATACTGCCAAGCTGACCATGTTCGTTACCGCCCCATGACATAACTTCCATTGATTCAGTAACCATTAATACATGTGTGTCGCTTGCTGAAATGTCACGGATACCAAGCATTGTTGAATCTCCGCCAAATTGAACGGCTACAGGAGAAGCTTTGCTCTTATCAGTCCCGTCGCCAAGTTGGTTTTGAGTATTTTCGCCCCATGCGTATACTTTACCTGAAACTTGAAGTGCAACAGAAAAATTCTTGCCGGCATAAACCTTTGGTGCGGCAATTCTTCCGTCTACATATACATCAATTATACCTGTCCATACAGTTTTACCGGCTGTATTTACGGCACGAACTGTTGTAGAACCGTATTGTCCCGACGGAACAAACTCTGTTCCGTTAACTTGTATTATATTTTCATTATCAGAAACAAAAGTAACTTCACTTGATGCGTCATGTTCTCTCTGAACTTCCACATATTCTGTCAAGCTAAATCCCGGATGAACTGTTCTTATAGCTCTTGTCGGATTAACTACATATTTTTCTTTTTGTGAAATAGTAATTTTTGACGGAGCAAGGAAGAATTCACTGCTTCCGTCATAGTCTTCTTTTACGTCACCTTGATTTGTTGTAATTTGACCTATTTCAAATCTATAGTTTTCTGCAGATTTTTCACCTGTGTATACCGGATAATTGAATGATGAGAAACCTGAATTACCGATTTCACCATAATCACCGATACCCCATGCAGCGATATTACCGCTATTGCTCATAGCAACACTAAAGTTTTTACCTGTGGCTATCAAACTAATATCGCCAAGTGATGCTAAACCTGTTACTGTTCCAGTTTCGCCTGCTACTACGCCATTAGCTCTGTCGTATACTGTAAATGCACCGTTATCATCTATAACTTTACCCCATATTGCTACGTTACCGTCATAGTCGATACTTAGCATATGTTCAAAACCTACAGAAATTGCCATTACATTTGTAAGTTCATAGTTAGGGTCATATTGATATGTTGTATATACTTTGCGTGGTGTACTTGCATAATCTGCTGATAGTGTATAATCACCTAATTGTTGTGAAGTATTATCACCCCAAGCATATACTCTTGAATTTCTGTCAATTACGGCAGTGTTGTTAGCCTTGGCAGAAATTTGAGAAATGTTTTCAAGATAGTAACCGTTACCGTAACTGTCACCCTTGAATACTTGAATCGGATATTCTCTGTCTTCAGTTGTCATATCACCAAGTTGACCACGGTCATTTCTACCCCATGCCCAAACACTACCGTCACGTTTTAACGCAACTGTATGATATGAACCGGCTTTTACTGAAATAATATCTGTTAAATATCCACCACCGTTAAAGCCTTTTACTTGGTTAGGAATATATGAACCATTTTCACCTGTACCAAGTTGTCCATATGTATTATCGCCCCATGTGTAAACAGTGTCATTATTTAAAACAATTACAGTATGGTTCTTACCTGCGGCGATGTCTGTAATTTCTGTGAAATCAACGCCATCAGTCAAATCGATTTCTACAGGTAGAGATCTTGAATCCTCAATAGCTGTACCGTCTTCTGTTGTTTCGTTATTTATTTCCACACCAAGCTGACCTGAAGTATTATCACCCCAAGCATACAATAAACCGTCATTTCTTAGTGCAAGCACAAATCTTTCACCGGCTGCTATTCTCTTTATGTCTGAAATATAATCACGAACACCTGTTTCTTCGTCTATCGACAATGTTACTTGAACCGGATACGCTCTGTTGATATATGTACCATCACCAAGTTGACCGTAATTATTTATACCCCAAGTCCATACACTACCGTCACCTTTTAGTGCAACAGTAAAGTCCTCACCTGTTGCAACCATCGGGGCGTAAAGTTGACCTTCCGGTCTTAGTGTTAGCATTACATTCTTTGTATAATCACCTACTTTAATTGTTAGTGTTGTTGTTCCGAATTTATGGTTTTGGTTCGGAGTTATAACAACATATGTAGTTCCGTCTGCTGCTGTTTCAACATCCAAAGTAAATAGTTTTGGATTTAGCAATGAGAAATTGCTCTTATCAACACCTGTAAGTTTAATAAGGTTTAGTCCTTGCGCGTCGAACAAGTTAAAGTTACCGTATATATTTGAATAGATTTCATTTACATTTATCTTTAAAACGTCATAACTGCTACTATTCCTATAAATCATACTTAATTCTGACGGAAGTACATTTTTATAAGTTGTAGTATCAACAGTACCGTCATATTTTTCAAGAATTGTTTCTTTAACAACAAGACTGTTAGATTCCTTTTCACCTACTTGTGTAGGATATACTTTATTTCCCTTTGAATAATCACCGATATGTCCGTTGTTATTTGAACCCCAAGCGTACACTTTACCGCTTGACTTGACAGCCATTGAAAAATCTTTACCGGCACCAAGAAGGTACACTTCACCAAATTGTTCGTGTGCCAAAGTTTCTCCGTTTTTAACTTCAACAGGAATCGGAGATGATGTTGTTGTTATATTACCTACACCAAGTTGTCCGTTACTGTTTGAACCCCAAGCATACACTTCATCATCTTTTGTAAGTGCAAGCATATGTTCATTACCTACAGCAACACTGCGTACATCGTCCAAATCAACCTTTACAGGTGAATTTACAAAATTGTCTTCTTTTGATGCACCAAGTTGTCCACTATTATTTGAACCCCAAGTATATACTACATTTGCAAGTTCATTTGAAACAGCTCCGCTTTCATCACTTGTTGTCTTATTTTCTTGTATAATTGCAGCCGCACTGTTACCGCCAATAGCAACGTCAACTGCATTATGAATAAATGTATCATTTCCGGATACATATTCACCGTTCCATACCTGTACAGGTACATTTTTCTGAGTTCCGTCTGACACATTACCAAGCTGACCAACAGTGTTGTCACCCCATACAAATATGTCGCCGTTTCTCTTCAATACTGCCGCAAAATTATCACCGGCAGTAACTTTGATAACATCTTCAAGTACAGCTGAACTACTTGCACTTGCACCCTTAACAACTGATTTTGGTACATTTGAATTTGAAGTAGCACCGTTACCTAATTGACCTCTGCTACTTGTACCCCAAGAATATACGCTACCCGAAGTTGTCAATGCAAATGCAAAATCTTTTCCGGCAGCCACATTTATAAATTTAACATCTTGTGAATTTGCCTGTACACTAAGCATTTGAGGGGTTGCCGAATAAGCCTCGCCGATGTCGCCTCTGCCAAGCTGTCCATTTTCGTTATTACCCCATGTCCATATATTTCCGTCTACATCAAGTGCAACTACAAAGTCATCACCTGCCGCAATAGTTGTCATTTGAGGAATACCAACTAAAGCTTGTGGAATTGGTCTGTATGTTGTTGCAGTATCTATACCAAGTTGACCGATTGAATTTTTACCCCAAGTATATACAAGTCCGCTTGCAGAAAGTGCAACGGCAAAGTCTACACCTGAGTCAACTTTAGGAAGTGCAATACTTTCTGTTACGTTTACAATTATTGAACCGATATAATTTGTATCAGTATTTCTTAATATAATTGTAGCTTTACCTATTTTATTAGTTGCTGATACAACTCCCAATTGATTAATTAATGCAACTGTATCATCAGAAGTTGCAAATTCAATCTTTGTAGAATCAGCTGTCTTTGATTCTGTAACGCTCTTTAGCATATTGAAACCGCTTAGGTATTTTTCAATCGTTTCTGCGGCGTCAATTTCCAAAGAACCATTGTTTTCTATTGTAATTTCTACCGGCACGTCATTTCCGGTGTACTCTTTTGCAACTGAACCGTCTGCTTTCTTCGCAGTAATTTTTTGCATCATAAGCACACGTGCTTCTCTGTCACCGGTTAAAACAGGAGTACGTCTTGTTTCATTTGAAATATCACCGATTTGTCCGCTTTCATTCAAACCCCACGAATATACATATCCATCGTCCTTGATTACAACAGTATGTGAACCGCCTGTACTTAAACCGATTACGTTAATCAAATAATCGTCTGTACTATCAACAGTTATACCTTTATTTACACGAGTCGGTGTCGCATTTCTTGATATATCGTTATTAGCATCTTTGATACCAAGTTGACCGTATTCATTATCACCCCATGTCAAAACGGCAGTGTCTTCACTTCCGTCAAGAGTTGTCATAATTGCAGAATGTTGTCCGCCGGCAGCTATAGTTTTGATTTTTCCCGAAATTGTTATTTTTTCAGGAACAGGAACTATATCCTTTGTGCTTGAAGCAAGTTGTCTACGATCATTTGCACCCCACGCATATAATGAGTTGTCAAATGCAAGTGCAAGAACATGATTTGCACCCAATGAAATATCTGTTATATTTTCAAGAGGATTACTATTGTTTGTTATAACTTTGACCGGTTGATTTCTTAATCCATTTACATTAATACCAAGTTGACCATTATCATTATTACCCCATGTAACAACCATACCGTTCGACTTTAATGCCGAGCTGAATTCTTTTCCGGCTGAAATTCTTATAATATTTGACAAATATATGTCACTGCTTGCACTACGACCGCCTAAAACTTTTGTAGCTTTTGTTTTATACTTAGCAAGAGATGTAGTTGAATCATATCCATTGCTACCCACGCCAAGTTGACCGTTACCGTTACTACCAAATGAGTAAACATAACCGTCTTCTGTCAAAACTAATGTATGATTGCCACCTGCCGCGATTGCAGAAATTTTTCCGATTTCTTTTCCGTCTTCTGACACGATTGTAACAGGTACACCACTATCCTTAGTTGTGTAATCTGTTTCTGCCGGTGCTGCCGGTGGACCTTGTTCAATTTGCAATATTGGCAATTTGTCATTTTCATCATACTTATTTGTAAATGACCATACACCACTGCCATCTTCAAAATTCCAACCTGTATATATTGAAGAATCTGTCAAATCAGCATTTGCTAAAGATGCGGCAGCATCATTACCAACGCCTACTACTGTTCCATTATTTGTATATGTGTAAGCAATACCATATTCCACACCTGCCTGAGCATCTGCCGATGACTCTGCCATATTAGACGCAGAAATACCTGCAACACCTGATATGTCAGATGTTCCGCTTACACTTCCTGAATTATAAGCACGGAAAATATTGCCAAGGTTTACGGCTGTAATACCACCGGCATATTTTATGCTTACACTTGTTTCACTGTTTACAACTCTAACATCAGCTCTGTTATATACATTTGAAATCGTGCCGTGTTCACCATTATAAGCAACTAAACCACCACTCAAGTTATATGAAGATATTTGACCTGAAACTATACCCGAATTTGAAACAGTTCCGTCATTAAATCCAACAAGACCTGCTGAAATTGAATATGCCGGCACTGACATGTCATTATCTTCCACCTCTAAAGTGGTATTGCTTACTGAAATACTATTAAGAATTACATTTTGAATTGTACCGTTATTTACAGCAAACATTGCTGATACTGATGTTTTATTATCACCAATATTTGTTCCTGTAGCTGATGAAGATACATTTAGATTGTTTATTCTATATCCGTTACCATCGAAAATACCTGTAAATGGTTTGTCAGCGTCACCTATAGGAGCGAAAGCGCTTGATAGTGTTATATCTTTACCAAGAATAAATTTTCCATCAAGAACTTCGCGTACTTTTTCTAACCCTTCTGCCGCATAAATTGTATAGTAACCTGTATTTTCATCAAATTCAACAGCATCATGAACTTCTTCTTCGTCACCTTCGATTGCTGATTCGATACCGCTTGTACCATTACCAAGTTGACCATACATATTGCCGCCCCATGTATACACTTCACCATTTACACTAAGTGCAACTGCGTGAGTATCTCCGGCAGCTACTGCAACAATATTTTTAAGTACACTGTCGCTTGTTCCGCTTACACCTACTACCTGAACAGGTGAATATTGGCTTGTTCCGTCGCCTTTTGTACCATTACCAAGTTGACCGTTCTTATTTTCACCCCATGTCCAAACAGTACCGTCTGATTTTAATGCAACTGAGAAGTTTTCTCCGGCAGAAACCATTGGTTCTGTATAGAAAGCATCTTCTGAAAGGTCATTTACATGTACAACAAACATTCCTACTACACCTGTAGAAGAAACCGCTTTAATTACAGCAATCCCCTTGGAAACTGCTGTAATTGTAGTTCCGTTTACAGAAACTACACTATCATCTGATGATGAATATGTTATTGATGTTGCTTTCTTAACTTCATCGTCATTGACAATAAGATTAAAGCCTCTAAGTGAAATAATGTTTCCGCCATTAGCTTTAATTGTCTGGTTTTTATTTACAGTTACAGTGTTTGGATTTACTATATCTTTAGTGCCACCATCAGAAGTCGGAACTGTTACAGATAATTGAAGAACATCTTCTGCGCCCGATCCAACCAAAACAGGTACACTGCTATCTTCACGAGATAAGTCACCCAACTGACCGTCACTATTATATCCGAACGCCCAAACATAACCATCTTTTTTCATTACAAATCCACTTTGTGAACCTGCGGCTATTGCCTGACCATTCTCTGAGAAATTGTTATTTGATACGGCAACATTTTTACTTCCGCCTACGCTACCCATACCAAGTTGTCCGTGACGATTATCACCAAAATTATAAACATTGCCTTCTGCATCTATAATTATTGTATTATTACCACCGGCAGCAATTCCTGTTACAGTTGTAATAATATCCTTTTTCTCGTCAACAACGTTGTCTGTTACATCACTTGATGCTAAAGGAGTAACGTCTGACAAAAATTTACTTGTGCTGTTACGTCCAAGTTGACCGTATTCATTTGAACCAACTGTATAAACTTTGCCACCTGTACCGTCAACAGAATATTCCAATAGTACAGAATGGTTTTTACCGGCAGCTATTGCTCCGATATTTGTTATGATTGTACCATCGGCTGACAATTCAGTCGGAACAAGTTGATTCCAAGCCTCATCAGAAGGTTCGCTTGAAACTTCACCATCGCCAACTATAATGTCACTACCCATTTGACCATAATTGTTTGCACCCCATGTCAAAACAACACGATCCATATCAGGTACTTCTGTATTTGCTCCAAGTAAAGCCAATGAATGATTTTCACCGGCAGCTACTGCTACTGCACTGTCTATATATGCACTTGAGCCATCTTCTGCCGACGCACCCTGGATAACTCTTACAGGTGTTAATTCCTTAGACGTACTTGTAATATCATTTTCATCTCTTGTATTACCAAGCTGAGCATGATTGTTAGCACCCCAAGCATAAACCGCACCTGTTGACAAAGCTACCAATGAGTGCTTACCGCCGGCAGCTATATCATTTGCAAGAGTTATAAAACCGTTAACACTACTATGTTCACCACCAAAAACTTTAACAGGTACATTTTGGTTTGTTGTACTGTTATTACCAAGTTGACCGTTATCGTTCAAGCCCCAAGCCAAAACTGCACCATCACTTGTCATAGCAAGTGCATGATATTTTCCTGCTGCAATCTTAAATACACCACTAAGTTTTTTAGTTGCGTCTACTGCCAAAACCGGAATAGGTCCTTGTGAACTTTCAAAGTTACCGTTACCAAGTTGACCATATGTATTATCACCCCAAGCCCAAACACTACCATCTGATTTCAATGCAATTGTGAAATTTTCACCTGACGCAATCATAGGAGTTGTAAATTCATTAGGTGCTTTAACATGAACTTTTAATATTCCATAGAAACCTTCATTTTCAGCTTTGATTTCTACTATTCCTCTTTCTCCACCATTTTCCAAAGATACCGGTGAAACAGTTTCCCAATTAATCTCAACTGTATCAGCAGATACTCCGGCAATTTTTTCATTTGAAGATGAAAAAATTATAGCTGAAGTAATATCAAATTTTTGATCGTTTTCTATTAGGTTAAATCCTGACTTATAATATTTTTTAATTTCAGGAATTTCAATTTTTACTTTTTGAGCATCAGTGATTGTTATGATTTCAGGCATTGATTCACTGCTCTCATACTCACCGGCAATTTCATTTGTATAAGCAGACACTACTTTTACATGCTCCATTATTAGTGAGTTGCTTGCAGCTGTACCTGTAAGAACCGGCAAATCTACTTTTTCATATTCGTAACCGTTACGTCCGTCACCCAACTGACCTAACATATCAGTACCCCATGAATAAACTTTACCGTCTAATCTCAATGCAGTCATATGGTTTGCGCCGATTGCAATAGCAACTATATTTTCAAGTGAGCTTTCTTCATCTTCAGAATTTGTTGCTCCAGCCATTACATTCATCGGCTCGTTAGTTCTCGATGCAACATTTACATTACCAATCTGACCTTCGTCATTTCTACCCCAAGTATAAACTTTACCATCTGATGTTATTGCAGATGAATTATATCTTGCGGCATTGATGCTGATAACATTTTTTATAGATTCAAGTTTTTCTATTTCACTTGAATTGTTATTGTCATCTTTACCTAATGTATTTTCTTCATTATGACCCCAAACATATACACTTCCTGTATTTGTCAAAATCATTGAATGGAATCTTAATTGTTGTTTACCTTCGTCACCTGATGAACCTGATGAATTAGTACCACCGCCGGCTGCTACATCAAGAACTTGTCCGTCAACACTAAGTTCCATTTTGGAAGGTAATGGTAACACATCTTCTGTTGAAGTGCTTACAAGTAATGAGTCACTGTTTGTTCCCCATACATATAAATTACCATCATTTTTCAATGCAAGTACATGAGAAATGCCTGCCGCTATTTTTATGATGTTTGAAAAATCATTTCCGTCAGCGTCAACCGAAATTTCTGTTGCATATACAACGTCACTGTCATATCCATTATTTTCTATTTCATTTCCGCCGTATTGACCGTTACCAAGTTGTCCGTAAATATTTGAACCCCATGAATAAATTTTACCGTCTGCGCTGATAGCATATGAACTAAAATTTCCAGCTGCTACATATTTGATATTTTCAAGCGGAGTATTTGCAGCAGTCAAAACATACGACGGATTTGAACCTGTAATTTTATAACCGCTACCTAACTGACCGTTACGGTTAAGACCCCAAGCATAAACTCGTCCGTCACCATTTACTGCAAGTGCATGTGCATCACCGACAGCAATATGTTTGATATTTGTCAACGGTGACAATTTTCCGTTTTCCTTGATTTCAATTTTGTACGGAGTATTTTGAGCATCGCCTGTAACTTTCAAGTTACCAAGTTGATGGTCACCTGCAAGACCCCAACCCCAAACTGTACCGTCACTCTTTAATGCCAAAGTGAAACTTCCGTTTGCCACAACCATTGGAACTGCAGTAGGAAGTACGACGTTATTTCTACTTCCATAAACTTCAAGATTGAATATTCTGAACTTACCGCCGATTTGAGCTGTAATTCTTGTACGTCCTTCTTGTACGCCGGTAATTGTAACACCTGATGCGTATGAACCTTCTTGAAGAACTGTTGCCAATCTTGAATCAAGAATTGTCGTGTTTGTTGCTGTAAGTGATGACTGCAATCCTTTGTCCGGTAAAATGTCACCCAAGGTTCTCTTTTCTCCGACACGAATTTCAATCGTATCTATTCCTTCAAGATCGCTTACCGCTGAACCATTGATTATTTCATTTGGATCACTCACCGCTGAAGTTCCACCGCTGTCACTCAAAACTGAAATGTTATAATTTGCAACAAGCTTTTCATTTATTTCTGTTATATCAACTTTTGCTAACGACTCCGAAGTTTCAGATGTCTGTTTCGGCTCGATTGCATACATTGTTGTTGATGAATTGCTTGTTGATGTAACTTCTGTTGTTGATTCAGCCGGTGTGATTGTTTCTGTTGTTTGTGAATTATCATTTGCATTATCGTCTGACGCAAATTCAATAATTTCATCAACATTAATCTTGTCATTTGAATTTACGTTTTCAGTGTTTTATGAAATTGTTTCATTCTTATTGACTGATTCATTATTTGCTGAGTCAACTGTAACTTCTTTTTCGACAACATTTGTTACTGTTTTTTCAACTTCTTTTCCTGTAACATTTTCAACAGTATCTGATGATGAAGAAGTTGATGTTGATGTCTTTGTTTCTGTGCTCGGCATTTCTGTTGTTGTATAATCTCTTGAAGATGTTGATGTTGAATTATCAACTACCTTTGATGAAATTACATTGCCTTTTTCATCTGTAACGGTTTCTGTTGTTGTTGTTTCTGTTGTTGTTGTTTCTCTTACGGTATATTGAGTTTCGATTGGTGTTTCTTCTTCAACCGTTTCTTCTACTGTTTCATAAACAGTTTCAACAACAGGAGTTGTGATTGTATCTTCGATTGTTTCTGTAACAGTTTCTATTTCTCCGTTTTCGTTAACTATTTCACGCTCGACCTCACGCTCAACAGTTTCCTCAACGTTCTTAGTTACTTGTTTAGGTACTTGTTTTTCAACAGTCTTTGTAACCGTACCGCCTGTTTGCTCTGTGCTAAGTATTTCTGTTGATACAGTTTGCTTAACAACAGTTTCGCGATTAACATTTTGTGTGCTCTTTTCTTGAACAGTTTCTGTTACTGTTCACAGCCCTGCCAAAAAGCGCAGTTCTGCGGCCAGTAACACGCTCCGCGATGCACAGAAACGGCAAAAAACGCCGTTGATTGTGGTGAAA
>ERZ1027094.1095-NODE-1095-length-11331-cov-8.376907_pt1 | contig 11331 bp, 7 predicted proteins | sample MGYA00519410_ERZ1027094 | MGnify/ENA primary metagenome ERZ1027094 (study PRJEB26926, sample SAMN06164647) | human gut metagenome | biome: ENVO:00009003; feature: ENVO:2100002; material: ENVO:00002003 | host: Homo sapiens | place: USA | collected 2012 ...
TACACTTATGCGATCGTCGGCAGCGTCAGATGTGTATAAGAGACAGATTATAAACAGTCTGTTAATTACAGGAAGTGTAGGAACGGAAAATGAAAACCTAGTTGTTGGAAACTTTGGTCTTGAATACACTGCTTTCGATTCTTTTTTTATTCGTGCCGGAATACAGACCGCTCCTCTCCTGCCCTCTTTAGGAATTGGTTATAACTTTTCTTGCTTTACGATAGATGTAGCCTCTATTTACCATCCGCTTTTAGGGATGAGTACCGGTCTTGGTTTATCATTCTCTTTTTAAATGATACTTAGCTATGAAACGATTGTTTATAATTTTGTCGATAATCCTGTTAATAAATAGTTATTACGCTAATTCCCAGATAGAATATTCTGTTGATAAGTGGATGGAGTATGTAGAGGAACTAGCCTTGGAAACCGAGGATACGGAGCGTATCGAAAGTTTGTATGCCGATTTATCTTATTTAACTGAGCATCCTTTTGATTTGAATGCCGTGACGGAAGAACAACTGAAGCGATTACCTTTTCTATCCGATCGCCAAATCGAGCAGCTACTTTCCTACCGGAAACGATACGGAAATATGGTTAGCATCTATGAGTTGAAGAATATAGAGGATATCGATTTTCAGACGATATCTCTTCTCCTTCCATTTGTTTATATAGGTGATAATCTTGTTGAAAAACGGTTGCTTACGGTTAAGAACCTGTTGAAATATGGTCGTAATGAATTACAAATCAGGTATGATCAATGTTTTCAACAGAAAAAGGGATATGGTGAACAAACGGACAGCATACTTTCGTTATATCCGAATCGTAAATATAGAGGAGAACCTTTCTATCACTCCTTACGTTATTCCTATACTTTCGAGGATCGTTTACAAGCAGGCTTCGTAGCCGAGAAAGATGCGGGCGAACCTTTTTGGAACGCATATCATAAAGGATATGACTTTTATTCCGCACATCTATTCCTAAAAGATATCAACTGGTTAAAAAGCTTGGCTATAGGGGATTACAAGATGTCTTTCGGACAAGGTCTGGCGATTAGCAATGACTTTTCTCCTAGTCGTACGGCAGTAGTCGCTCAAGCGGAGCGAAGGACAAATGGCTTCCGTAGGCACTTCTCAACCAATGAACAGGATTTCTTCCGAGGGGTGGCTAGTACGATCACGATTAAAAACTTGGATATAAGTGTTTTCTATTCGTACCGGAAAATGGATGCGGCCGTAGATAGCTTGACATTCACCTCATTAAAAACGGATGGACTTCATCGTTTACAACGGGATTGGGAAAAGAGGAAAATGATAACGATGCAGGTATATGGAGGAAATATCCGCTATGCTACATCTCATTTTCATGTAGGTTTAACGGCTCTCTCCTATTCATTCGGTAAGTTTAAGATGGACCCCGATCCAAAACCTTATAATTTGTTCTATTTCAGAGGTTCCAACAATTTCAACATCGGTGTTGACTATATGTTGAAAAGTAACCGTATCAAGTTTTATGGCGAAACTGCCCTTTCGAAAAACGGAGCTATTTCTACCTTGAATGCCTTGCAGTTAACACCCGCTTCTTATATATCTTTCTTGGTATTATACCGTTATTACGATCGCCGTTATCAAGCTTTGTTTGGGAACGCTTTCTCGCAAGGCTCTACGGTTCAAAACGAGCAAGGGGTTTATATGGGATTGCAATTAACCCCGATCGCCCGCTGGAAATTATCCGTTTATGCGGACTTATTCCGTTTTCCTTGGTTGAAATACGGGATAGACGCTCCTTCCGGAGGACAGGAATATATGGCTCAGATAGATTATACCCCTAGTAGAAACTATTCAGCTTATCTTCGTTATAAATACCGGCAAAAAGAAAAGAATGGAACTTTTGAAAATGATAATTTATTGAGAATCAATCCTTATAAACAACATCGTATTCGTTTTCAACAGGTTTATAACTTTTCTTCTCCTTTTATTTTTAAGACTTCCTTAGATGGTATTCTATTCGATGATCCTATAAAGAAACTTAATAAAGGAATTATGATATCCCAAAGTATAGGCTGGAAGCCCACTACCTTACCTCTTCAAATGGATGGTTATCTAGCGTGGTTTCATACGGATGATTACAATAGCCGGGTCAGTTCGTATGAGAAGAATATATTGTATGCCTTTAATATGCCCTCTTTTTATGGGGATGGGATGCGGTTTGCCCTTACCTTTCGTCTGGATATTTGGAAACGTTTATCCCTATCCGCGAAACTGGCTCACACCCATTATTGGGACAGGGATTTGATAGGTACTGATACGGAGGAGATAAGCGGTTCTGATAAAACAGATCTTTATGCTTTGCTTCGCTGGAAATTTTAGAGTAGATTTGCGTGGGTAAAAACAAACAGCGCTATGTCTACAATTCTTTTTGATAAAATAGTATTTGGCCCGATACATAGTCGGCGTCTAGGTGTCTCTTTAGGGATGAATTTACTTCCTACAGACGGGAAATTATGCTCTTTTAATTGCATTTATTGCGAATGTGGATTGAATGAGAATCATAGGACCCATAGTAAACTGCCTACTCGTACGGAAGTGAGGGAAGCCTTAGAGCAAAAATTAAGTTCCATGAAAGCGGAAGGGATCGCTCCGGATGTAATTACATTCGCCGGAAACGGAGAGCCTACGATACATCCGGAATTCGGTGGAATCATTGATGATACGGTCGCTATCCGGGATCGGTTTTTCCCTGACGCTAAAATCGCCGTGCTTTCTAATTCTACGATGCTCCATAAAGAGGAAGTCTTTCAAGCCTTGAATAAAATAGAGGATAACATATTGAAACTGGATTCTGTATTAGACAGTCGGATTCGGCAGATAGACGTACCTAATTCTCCGGCGTTTAATTTCGAGTCTTTATTAAAACAATTATGTCGTTTTAACGGAAACTTGATTATACAGACCATGTTCTTGAAGGGGGAATTAAACGGGGAATCGGTTAATAATATGACAGAAGAGGAGATAGCGGGCTGGATTTCCGCCTTAAAACAAATCCGTCCGAAACAAGTCATGATTTACACGATAGATAGGGAGACCCCGGTTAAAGCTTTGAAAAAAGCTACTAAAGAAGAATTAGATGCGATTGCGGAGCGGGCCCGGAAGGAGGGTTTTGACGTGACGGTATCTTATTAAACTAACTAATTTAGAGAAACACAATAAGTAGTATGAGAACATTCAGTAAAAAGAAAAAATTGCCTCGACTCTTGACGCTTTGTGGAGCGGTAGCGGTCTCAGCATTGCTAGGGGGATGTGGGCAGAGCGGTGTTCCGGCGGAATCTTTCGATCGGTCGGATTATTATACCAGAGGTATCGGTTCGTATCCGGGAGATCCGGGGGAGGATTTTTCTCCTTCATTACGTCCGGATTATTCCACGTATCGTAACATAGCTCTTTTGCGTAGCGCTTACAACTCCTCCAGTTATGATTACAATCTAACGGCTCAACTGGTGACGGATGGTGTTATTAGCGATAAACAGCCTCAGTATCTCGATCTCTCTACGCAAAATGGGGATATCGCTCGTCGTGAGCGTGAGTGGATGATCGATCAAGGTCCTTATTCTCGTAATGCGGTTACAGGCGAGGATGCCTATTTCCTGTTCACGCTGAATAACTGGAAAGAGAAAGCCGACAAGGTACAATTTCGCGGCAGCGTGGCTTATGACGAGAATAAGGTTAAGGATGGATATGAGATTGTTTGCGAGGGATCGAATGATGGAAATACTTGGACGGAATTGGCTGCCTTAAAGGGTAAAGGTATGCCGGGTAAGGCCAGCAAGTATAAGGCCCATTCGGACCCGAATAAGAATAGCTGGGATCCGGGTACGTTGCCCACTCGTATGTTGAATGAGACTTTGACATTCGATCAACCGGGTGAATATGCTTATTATCGGATGCGATTGAAAATGGAAGGTGCCGCTTATTGGGCATTCTTCGAGATGAATTTCTATAACCAAGATAAGTTGGTAGATTTGCTTCCTTCCAAATTCTTTAATAGCGCTTGGATGAGTGCCACGACAGGAGAGGAGTGGGTCTATGTGGACTTGGGTAGCCAATCCGAATTCGACAAAGTAAAATTACATTGGATCAATAAAGCGATCAAGGGTAAGATTCAAGTTTCCGACGACGCGAAACAATGGGTTGACATAGCGAATCTTCCGGGTGGAGAGGCTAATCTGGATGAGATCAAGCTAAAAGGAAAGGGCCGCTACGTACGGGTATGGATGGAGCAACCGGCTAATGACGGACGCTATATCTTAAGCGAGATAGAGGTGATGGGTAAAGGTGGCTTGCTTGCCCAACCGGCTGCTGCTCCGGCTTTTACAAAAGACGAGATCCGTTTGTCGGGCGGAAACTGGAAAGTACAACGAGCTTCCGAGGTAACCGCTTCTGGTGAGGAAATATCGAAACCTTCTTTCTCTCCGGAAAATTGGATCGTGGCGACCGTACCGGGAACGGTATTGAGCAGTTATAAGAATATCGGAGCTATCCCGAATCCGAATTACGCGGATAACTTGATGCAGATATCCGAGTCATTCTTCAACTCTAATTTCTGGTATAGGGATGAGTTTGAGGTACCCGAAGGATTCAAGCAAGATCGTTTGTTCTTGAATTTCGATGGTATCAACTGGAAAGCGAATGTATATTTAAACGGTAACAAGATCGGCCGTATCGAGGGAGCGTTTATCCGAGGTGTCTTTGACGTTACAGACAGGGTCGTACCGGGTAAGAACGTTGTCGCGGTGGAGATCATCAAGAATGAGCATATCGGAGCTATCAAGGAGAAGTGTGAGAAGAATACGGATTTCAACGGTGGTATCTTAGGCGCTGATAACCCGACCTTCCACGCTTCGATCGGTTGGGATTGGATCTCGACGATCCGTGGTCGTAATATCGGTATTTGGGATGATGTGTACTTGACTTCTACAGGCAAGGTAACGATTCAAGACCCGTTCGTACAGGTTGTATTACCGTTGCCGGATACGACTTCCGCTACCTTGACTCCGGAAGTGATAGTGAAGAACCATGATGCTGCTCCCGTGAAGGGTATATTGACAGGAAAGATCGGTGATATCACTTTCGAGCAACCGGTGGAATTGGCCGCCAACGAAGAGAAGAGCGTTGCTTTCGACCCGAATACCTTTAGCCAATTGAAGGTTCAGAATCCACGTTTATGGTGGCCTAAAGGGTACGGATCTCCTTATTTATACGACGCTAATTTCACCTTTAAGGTAGGTGATAAGGTATCCGACTCTGAGGATTTCAAGGTAGGTATCCGACAAATGACCTTCAATGAGAATAATAGTATCTTGAGTCTCTTTATCAATGGTCGTCGTTTTATCGGTCGTGGCGGTAACTGGGGATTTGGTGAGTCTAATCTGAATTACCGGGGTCGTGAGTACGATATCGCCGTGGCTTACCATGCCGATATGAACTTTACGATGATGCGTAACTGGGTAGGACAGATTGGCGATAAAGAATTATATGAGGCTTGCGACCGTCATGGTATCATGATCTGGCAAGATTTCTGGTTGGCGAATCCTTCCGACGGACCCGATCCTTATGATCCGGAGATGTTTATCGCCAACGCAGAGGATTATGTGAAACGTTTCCGTAACCATGCCTCTATCGGTATTTATTGCGGGCGCAACGAGGGCTTCCCGCCGGAGCAGATCGACAAGGCTTTACGCCGTATCGTGAAAGAGGATCATCCGGGCTTACATTATATCTCTAGCTCGGCGGATGAGGTGGTAAGTGGCCATGGCCCGTACCGTGCGCTTCCTGTTAAAGAATACTTTAGCTTGAAGAATGGTAGTGATAAGTTCCATAGTGAGCGGGGTATGCCCAACGTGATGAATTACGAGAGCTTGGTTCGTACTTTCTCTCCGGAAGCGCTTTGGCCGCAAAACGCTCAATGGGGGCAACATGATTATACGATGGAAGGCGCCCAGTCTTGCGCTTCTTTCAACGCTATCATCGAAAAGGGCTTCGGTAAGCCGAACAACGCCAAGGAATTCGCCGATCTGGCTCAGTGGGTAAACTATGATGGTTACCGGGGTATGTTCGAATCAAGAAGCTTGAACCGTAAGGGATTATTGCTGTGGATGACGCATCCGGCATGGCCTTCTATGGTATGGCAGACTTACGATTATTATTTCGAGCCTACCGCCGCTTACTTTGGTTGCAAGAAGGCCTCCGAGCCTCTGCACATTCAATGGAATCCGGTTACGGACGAGATCGAGGTAGTGAACTATAGCGCCGGCGTACGTAATGGTTTGACGGCAAAGGCTCAAATCATCAATATGGACGGTTCTATCTCATGGGAAAACGAGGTTTCCGTGGATAGTAAGGAAGATACGACCAACAAATGTATGAAACTGGATTTCCCAGCTAGCGTATCCAGCGCTCATTTCGTCAAGTTGACGTTGACAGAGAATGGCAAGATCGTATCGGATAACTTCTATCTGCGTGGCGTAGAGGAAGGCAACTACCAAGCTTTGCGTGAGATGCCAAAGGTTACTTTACGATCCAACGTGGCAACCAATAAGGGTAATGACGGTACTTGGACCGCTACCGCTACCTTAGAGAATACTTCATCCACCCCGGCTCTGATGATTCGTGTGAATGTAGTGGGCGAGAAGGATGGCGAGCAATTCCTCCCGATGTTCTATAGCGACAACTATTTCTCCTTGCTTCCGGGCGAGAAGAAAGAGATCAACATCCATTGGAAAGATGTAGATACGAGAGGCGAGACCCCGAAGGTGGTTATCTCCGGTTATAACGTGAACTAGTCAGCTAGGCTGATACCTATAAAAAATCCAACCATTCTCCGATATGAATAGGAGAGTGGTTGGATTTTTTTTGCAATTCTAAATTTCAGATTTATCTTCGGTTTTATTGTTATTTTTAATACGTTTTACTGTATGTTTAAGTTTTACGGCCATAAGATTCAACTCTATGGTAGATTCCATTTCAGTTGTATCAGCATCATCTATCAACAGATCAGATAAGAGTTGGCCAGTTCGTTTCACAATACCTTTTTGTTTTATTAGGTCAGGTTCATTTTGAATCGCATCTACATTTCGGATAAGCTCACGTAGTTTTACGAAAGAATCTATTATAGCGATAGTTGTTTGTGTGGCTCTTGGACTTTTTAATATAGTAGCCAGCATATAAAGTCCTTTTTCAGTGAAAGCTTTAGGTTCTACTGTTGATTTTTTTAAGTTTTCCATCCGGTGGAAATTTTCCACCACATACTGTTTCTCAGAGGGTTTCAATGTGAAAAAATAACCACTGGGGAACTTTTCAGGATTATTTCTCACGGCTTTGTTTATATCCCTTGTTTCTGTTTTATATAATTCTGCTACATCTCTATCTAGTAGTATTTTTTGTCCTCTTAACTCAATAATACGTTCCTCTACTTCTTTCGTTCCAATAACTTGAAGTTCATTTTCCATAGTTAAATTATTAATTTGATTTTTGTATTTATGCTTTGTATATAGAGCAAATATAGTGATTTTTTGTTCTATATACAGAGCATAGATCATTTCTTTTTACAACTTGATATAAATCTTCTTCTTATACAAGAAATATCCCGGTATCCAGTTTAATACCACGAAGAAGATAGCCCATGCTAATGAGCCTCCGAAATCGCCGAATATCGGCCTGAATAGATCCATATACATAAAGGCGGAGATACCGCTCATTCCCAGCAATACGGCCAATATATCCCCTTGTACATACAGATACAACGGGTTGATACCGAACGACTCAAAGAATAACGTCCATTTCTTCTTCCCGTTTATATCGATGATCCAGATTAATAAAGCGAGAAATAAGGAGGCGAATCCGCAAGTTACCAAGACGAACGTGCTACTCCATATCTTTTTATTGATAGGGCAACCATAGCTTAGCAAGAAACCGGCAAAAAGAATAATCGTACCGAAAATGAAGATATTACGGATAATCAACTCATTGTTCTTTTTACAATCCTGTATTACCTTTCCTACGTAGAAACCGAGTAATACATGCGCTATGCTACCAATGCAGCTCAAGAGCCCTTCCGGATCAAAGGCGATCCGTGTACCATCTGCCATATCATCGTGATACATATGCGATGTACCGAATAAAGTTCTGTCCACGATCGCTATAATGCTATCCTCCGACATTTCCATACTATGCGTGAAACCTAGTAATGCCCAGTAAAATATCAATATACCAGCGGCTACCTGCAAAATATACTTATGATTAATCGCTAATCCTATCAACGAGCCGAAGCCATATGCCAGCGCCAACCTTTGCATCACCCCAAGGATACGTAAATTCTGGAAATCGGTAAATCCATTGTAGCAAACATGCCCGAACAGATTCAGCCCTAATCCCACGAGGAATATCAATACCGTGCGTCTCAATACTTTCGTCACGCTTTCTTTCGACAGCTTGAAGTTATATTTCCGAAGCGAGAAAAACATGGAGACCCCCATGATGAACATAAAGAACGGAAATACCAAATCGGTGGGAGTGAGGCCGTTCCAACGTGCATGCTCTAAAGGCGTATATACATACTTCCATGACCCGGGGTTGTTTACCAAAATCATCCCCGCAATCGTAATTCCCCTCATCACGTCGAGGGATAGCAATCTTCCGGATTGTTGTGCCATATTGATAGTAGATTAAAAAGTTACCAATGAAAGTCCAAAGATAATGGAATTTCCTACAATATCCCTGCCTTCGGGAATACTGTTTTTAGTATATTGAAAATCAGATGTATAAAAACATATACATGTTTTAGGAAAAACACGTACGTCTTTTTTCGGAAACACGTACGAGAATTTATGAAAACACGTACGTGTTTTTCCAAAAAGATGATGGAGATATCCAAGCGATAAGAATTTTATACAATAAGCCTAATAATCAATTATTCTTTAAGGTTTGATGAAAAATATGCCTATCTTGCGCATAGAATCTAAAGATAGGAACCAATGAGGCATTTACTTATTTTGATATCGCTATTATCCACACTCTCATTTATAGGTTGTCGAGATGAAAGCGATGCCACATACCTAATCGATCGTGCGGAATCCTTGTTGAAATCCGATCCGGATAGTTCCCTTATCCTATTGGATAGCATAGCCGTGCCCGATAATTTGAGTGATAAATTATTGGCTCGTTGGTGTATGCTATCCGGTAAAGTGGCGGACACGTTATATACGGATCTGCCCTACGTACAGCAATTGCGGCGTGCGCAAGCCTATTACGAGTCGCACGGAACGGGGCAGGAGCAAGCGAGGATCGGTTTGTACTTGGGGCGTTCGTATGTGGAGGATAAGGATAACGAGCTGGCTATGAAGGCTTATTTACAGGCGTTGGATATCGCTTTACGTTGTCATGACTATAATCAAGCCGGGTATATTTGTAGCTATATGGGAGACTTGTATCATTTTGACGGTGATTATTTATTAGGAAAAGATAAATATAAAAAAGCGGAACAGTACTTTCGAAAGGTCGGAAATATGCGGAGCGCAGCTTTCGCTTTGCGGGATGTGGGACGTATGTATGTTTTTGCGGATTCGTCAGAGGTCGGGTTGAGATATTTGCTAGAAGCTGATACTATTATAGCGGAACTAGGGGATTCTTCTGATATAGGATATATATCCAATGGGATAGGAAATGTTTATAGTGTGTTAGGCAATATAGAACTCGCTAAGCAATACTTATGGAAATCAATAAATGTTTCTGAATTGGATAATGCTCCAGACTATTCCGCTTTAGCCGGTGTCTATATAGAAGAAGGAGATTTCAAGAATGCTCGCCTATGTTTAGAGCAAGCGAACATCATACCAACCCTAAATGAAAATACGCATATCTCCATAATTTATAATTATTATGAACTGGAAAAAGCAGAAGGTAATATAGAAAATGCTTTAACCTATTTAGAGCAATATAATGAAGCCGCAGATTCTATCTTAGCATTACAAAATAAAGCGAATATCGTAAAGACAGAAAAAGCGTATAATCATTTAAAAATATCGTTAGAAAATACCCAATTAAAGGTGGATAAACAATGGACTTTTATACTTCTTGTTACTTCTATTACTGTTTGTCTATTATTGTTATTCGTTTATCAGTTGCAAATGAATAAGAAAAATAAGAGAATATATGTCCAGCAAATCGATATTGAGCAAAAGAATATTGAATTAGTGAAACTGCAGAATAGCTTGAATATGAAACAACTTGAGCTTCAGGATTTATTCGATAAGTTATCAAAAAAAGATGAATTACTCAATATATCTGATTCTAGAGCGAAGTTAGAGGAGCTATATGAACGAACGAAACAAGAAGAAAAATCCATTATCCAGAGAATCGCAGAACAGCGTAATAATCTGTTTTTATCATCTATGATAGCAAGGAAAGTGATTAAACTATCCCAAAAAGTAATTCCTGGTACGACAAAATCCCCTCTTTCAGAAAAATATTGGCGAGATATTATTACTCAAGCAAATGAGGTCTACCCATCTTTAGAAAAGAAATTCTCTGAGTTCAATATGACTCTTGCGGATTTACGCTATTGTTATTTAGTTTTATTTCATTTAGATACGATCAGTGAGGCTATTCTATTAAACATTCAGCCGGATTCTGTAAATAAGCGTCGCCAACGTGTACGTCAGAAGCTAGGAATTATAGGGGAGGAGCTAGATTTGTATACCTATATTATTAATATGATGTAACTTTTTGTTTATTAGATAGATATATGTATATATCCATGAAATGTTTGTCCTATCCATGAATTTATAATTTATTAATTATCAGTAAATTATAAATTGAGTTTGTCCGTCACTTATTAGCCATTTTTCTTTGTTATTCGAGCTATTAGCCTGTTCTTCGCATCCAAATCAAAAAATGAGATGAGAAATGAAATTATTTAAATTTTTATTTGTAGTAATGGCTTTGTTAAGTGCTATTCCCTGTTTTGGTAGGCGGGTTCACTTAGATGGTAACTGGAAGCATTCAAAAAAATCTATTCTCGTAGATTTTCCTATGGACGCTTCTATTGAAGAAGCTAGTGGAGAACTGATAGTGAACTTCCATGAAAATGTAGGTAATGTGCGTGTTATCGTTACTAGTTCTACGGGAGAAGTGATCTATAATGAAATGGTACAAACGAGTACTATGCCATCTTTGGTAATACCTTTAAAAGATCAAGAAAAAGGTGTGTTGCAAATAACAGATGGTTATAACAATGTATCTGTCTCTTATACACATCTGACGCTGCCGACGATCGCATAAG
>ERZ1027094.1109-NODE-1109-length-11233-cov-4.895777_pt1 | contig 11233 bp, 9 predicted proteins | sample MGYA00519410_ERZ1027094 | MGnify/ENA primary metagenome ERZ1027094 (study PRJEB26926, sample SAMN06164647) | human gut metagenome | biome: ENVO:00009003; feature: ENVO:2100002; material: ENVO:00002003 | host: Homo sapiens | place: USA | collected 2012 ...
GTATATGATGTCTTATTGGGTATTATTTATAGGAATCGCTGTTGTCAGTTGGTTGGTACAGATGAATTTGCAAAACAAATTCAAGAAGTACTCTAAGATTCCTACAGGAAACGGAATGACAGGACGCGATGTTGCTTTGAAGATGTTGCATGACAATGGAATTTATGATGTGCAGGTTACACATACGCCGGGACGGTTGACCGACCACTACAATCCTACTAACAAAACAGTGAATTTGAGTGAAGGGGTGTATGAAAGTAACAGCATTATGGCGGCTGCCGTAGCGGCCCATGAATGTGGACACGCTGTGCAGCATGCACGTATGTACGCTCCGTTGAAGATGCGTAGTGCGCTGGTTCCGGTTGTGAACTTTGCTTCTTCCATTATGACGTGGGTATTGTTGGGTGGTATCTTGCTGATAAACTCTTTTCCGCAGTTATTGCTGGCAGGTATTATCTTGTTCGCTATGACTACATTGTTCAGCTTTATCACGCTGCCGGTGGAAATCAATGCAAGTAAACGTGCATTGGTATGGTTGAGTTCATCCGGCATTACTAATTCGTACAATCATGCACAGGCAGAAGACGCTCTTCGTTCAGCTGCTTATACGTATGTAGTTGCTGCATTAGGTTCATTAGCAACATTGGTTTACTACATCATGATCTTCATGGGTAGAAGAGACTAAGAAATGAAAAAGGGAAAAGGCAGTTTTGCCAGCTTCCTTCTATAGAATAAAAAGGGATCCTCCGCAGTCTTTCCAAAGACTATGGAGGATTTTTTATATAGTTTGGAGGACTTGTTTGAGTGTTTCTTTACGATATTAATAGGGGATGGACACAATACGGGTGATTTTTTCAAATATATGTAAGCATTGCTCGGAAATTTGCAGTAAATTTGCGCCATTAAAATTATAAACAGTAATATTATGGCAGCAAAACCAAGTATTCCTAAAGGAACTCGTGACTTTTCGCCGGTAGAAATGGCGAAGCGTAATTATATATTCAATACGATTCGTGACGTATATCATTTGTATGGATTCCAGCAGATAGAGACTCCGTCTATGGAGATGCTTTCTACACTGATGGGAAAGTACGGCGATGAAGGGGATAAACTACTCTTTAAGATTCAAAATTCAGGAGATTACTTTTCCGGGATTACTGACGAAGAATTATTAAGCCGTAATGCAGTCAAACTGGCAAGCAAATTTTGTGAGAAAGGTTTGCGTTATGATTTGACAGTACCTTTTGCTCGCTACGTCGTGATGCATCGTGATGAGATCACTTTCCCGTTCAAGCGCTATCAGATTCAACCGGTATGGCGTGCTGACCGTCCGCAAAAAGGACGTTATCGCGAATTTTATCAATGTGATGCTGACGTTGTAGGAAGCGATTCATTACTGAACGAAGTGGAATTGATGCAGATTGTCGATACTGTTTTCAGTCGTTTTAATATTCGTGTATGTATTAAGATAAACAACCGTAAGATTCTTTCCGGTATCGCTGAAATTATAGGTGAATCGGATAAAATCGTCGATATTACTGTAGCGATTGATAAACTGGATAAAATAGGTTTGGATAATGTAAATGCCGAACTGAAAGAGAAGGGAATCAGTGATGAGGCTATTGCCAAGTTGCAGCCAATCATTCTCCTTAGCGGTACGAATGCGGAAAAGTTGGCAACATTGAAGAATGTATTATCGGCCAGTGAAGTAGGATTGAAAGGAGTGGAAGAAAGTGAATTTATCCTGAATACATTGGAAACAATGGGCTTGAAGAATGAAATCGAGCTTGACCTGACATTGGCTCGCGGACTGAATTACTATACAGGTGCTATCTTTGAAGTGAAAGCGTTGGATGTGCAGATTGGTAGTATCACAGGTGGTGGTCGCTATGATAATCTGACCGGAGTATTTGGTATGGCAGGAGTGTCGGGAGTGGGTATCTCTTTTGGTGCAGACCGTATCTTCGATGTATTGAACCAACTTGAACTTTATCCGAAAGAAGCTGTGAATGGAACAGAACTTCTATTCATCAACTTCGGTGAAAAGGAAGCTGCATTCTCTATGGGAATTCTGTCGAAAGTGCGTGCTGCCGGTATCCGTGCCGAGATTTTCCCGGATGCAGCCAAGATGAAGAAACAGATGAGTTATGCCAATACAAAGAATATTCCGTTTGTAGCTATTGTCGGCGAGAATGAAATGAACGAAGGCAAAGCCATGTTGAAGAATATGGAGACAGGGGAACAAAATCTTGTTTCGGCAGAAGAACTGATTGCTGTAGTGAAGAAATAAGCAGAGATATTAGAACTCTCTATATAAAGAGGCCGCTTTAACATAAAAATGAAGTGAACCCTCGAAGTCAGATAAAAGACTTTGGGGGTTCACTTTAAAATTAAAAGAGAGTCGACTTCTTTTTTAATATTTTATTTGATCTAGTATTCCATTGAGGAAAGCAATCGCTACTCCATAATTCGTCATGGGAATGTGTTGCTCCCGAGCACGTTCGATGCGGCTAAGTACGTATTTACGATTGAACATACATGCTCCGCAATGGATTACCAAAGAGTAAGGAGTCAGATCCTGTGGAAAGTCAGTTCCGGCTACCATATCAATTTGCAGATTCTCTCCAATTCGTTTCCGTAACAAACGGGGGAGTTTCACTCTTCCTATATCTTCGGAAAGAGGAGCGTGCGTACAAGCCTCCGCTATCAGTACACGCGACGATTCCGTCAGTCTTTCAATGGTAGCTGCACTTTCTACATAATAATGAATATCACCCTTGTATCCTGCGAAAAGCACAGAGAAAGAGGTTAGTTCACTTTCCTTTGGCTTCTGTTCATAAATCGTTTTGAAGACCTGCGAATCGGTGATGATTAATTTCGGAGGGCGGGCAAGAGCTTGCAAGGTTGCCGGAAACTTGTCAGTGGTGCAAGTCACTACGAGACATTTTTTGTCCAACAATTCACGGATAGTCTGCACTTGTGGTAAAATCAGTCTGCCTTTTGGAGCTTGAATATCCTGCGGCATAACCAGAAGTACAAGGTCGTTTTCTGTCACAAGTTCCCCGGTGATACTCTGTTGACCGAAGTCCGAGGGTAGCTTTTCGAGAATGGCTTGCCGGATCTGTTCAATTCCTGTCTTTTCTTTGGCGCTGATAAGTAACGGGCGTATTTTACATTCTTCCTCAATATACGTGGCTAAGCTATCACTGTTCTCTCGTATATCTATTTTATTCAGTACCGGAATGACAGGGATATTCTTCTCTTTCAATAGTGCCAGCATCTCTTTTTCATGAGAAAAGGTAGTATCTCCACATAGCAGCAATGCAATATCTGTTTTCTCAATAGCCTTTAAAGTCCGGCTGATACGCAGCTCTCCAAGTTCTCCCTCATCATCGAACCCCGGAGTATCTATAAACAAACACGGACCAATACCTTGAATTTCCATAGCTTTGGATACAAGGTCGGTAGTCGTTCCCGGAGTATCTGAAACGAGGGCGGTATCCTGTCCTGTCAATGCATTGATAAGAGAAGATTTACCACTGTTTCGTCTACCGAAAAGGGCGATATGAAGTCTGTTGGCATTTGGAGTATCTGTCAGGCTCATAATTACTAATTTTTCAATTTGTTAATTCATGCGCAGCTAATTAGCACATTGATATATTGGCACATTGGCGTATGATTTAAAATCTAAAATCTCTTTGCCCTGCGGCTATGGCTTTGAGGTTCCGGATAGCTATTTCCCTGATTTTAGGGTTAGGGATTCGGTCTGTTTCTTTTAGAATCAATTCTAATCCTTTCTGGCGGGTATCTTCGGAAGCATAATCTTCCAGATACTCTTTCAGAGTCATCAGGGCATTCGGTCCGCAACAGTTGGCTATCTGACCGGATTTCACTAATGACATGAAACGGTCGCCTGTCCGTCCTTCCCGGTAACAAGCAGTACAGAAGCTGGGGATATATCCGAGTTCGAGCAACCAGTTGACCACTTCGTCTAATGTCCGGGTATCGCTTACGTCAAATTGCGCGGAATTATGATCGGGTAATTCCGTTTCAGCATATCCGCCTACACTGGTACGTGAGCCGCCGCTGATTTGTGAGATACCCAATTCGAGTACCTTCTTGCGTGATTCTTGTGATTCACGTGTGGAAATAATCATTCCAGTATAAGGAACGGCAATTCGGATAACAGCTACAATCTTACTGAATATCTCATCGGAAATTGAATTCGGAAAATCTCCGGCATTAATGTCATCCGCCGAACAGATACGCGGCACACTGATTGTATGGGGACCTACACCGAATTTGGCTTCCAGATGTTCGGCATGCATTAACAATCCGATAAAATCATACCGATAAGTATTCAAACCGAAAAGCACACCAATACCTACATCATCGATTCCCCCTTCCATGGCACGGTCCATTGCTTCGGTGTGATAGGCATAATTGCTTTTCGGACCGGTGGGATGAAGTGCTTCGTAGTTGTTCTTGTGATAAGTCTCCTGGAATAAGATATACGTACCGATACCCGCTTCTTTTAATTGGCGATAATTTTCTACTGTAGTAGCTGCGATATTTACGTTTACCCGGCGGATTGCTCCATTTTTATGTTTGATACTGTAAATCGTCTGAATAGATTCAAGAATGTATTCTATCGGATTTAGTGACGGATGCTCACCCGCTTCAAGAGCGAGCCGCTTATGTCCCATGTCCTGCAAAGCAATCACTTCCCTGCGAATTTCCTCCTGCGTCAGTTTCTTGCGTGCAATCGTCTTGTTTTTAGCATGATACGGACAATATACGCAACCATTTACGCAATAGTTCGACAAATAAAGCGGTGCGAACATGACGATACGGTTGCCATAAAACTTCTGTTTGATTTCTTTGGCGAGATGAAAGATACGTTCTATCAGGTCAGGTTGGTTACATTCCAGCAGAATAGCCGCTTCCCGGTGCGTCAGTCCCTTGCACAAAGCCGCTTTTTCAATCAGTTGTTCAATCAGGACACGGTTATCCTTATTGTTCTGCGCATATTCCAGCGTATCCAGAATCTCCTCATGATGGATAAACTCTTCTGCTTTTGATGAATCTTTTTGGTATATCATATATTCTCTGTAGTGTACTTAAAGTCGCCTCTTTCGGTAGAAATCTCGTAGCCGATGGTCTTCAATTGTTTTTGTAAGGCAGCCAGCCCTTCGGCAGATTCCGCTCCGAGTGAAGCTTTGTCATTATATAATTCATATTTTCTCCGTTCCTCTCGAGGAGACAAGTTAGGCATAACCACATTCGCACCTGCTAAAATACCCCGTTCCCTGCCATCAGGAATGAGAGTGGCAAGAGCTGTTGTTGCCGGAATCAATGCGGACGGATGCATCAGGCGGAAAATGGATAATAGAAGAATCGTCTGTTCCGCCGTTCCGCTGGGATATTCGGCAAAAGGTGTATCATGATGGGGCAGGAAAGGCCCGATGCCAATCATTTCCGGGCGTAGCTTTTCTATAAACAATAGATCCTCAATGATATGCTCTACTGTTTGTCCCGGACTGCCGACCATAATTCCGGTTCCTGTCTGATAACCGATCTCTTTCAAATCCGCTAAACATTGCAGGCGTCGTTTGCCGGACATTTCCGCTGGATGCAGTTGCCGGTAATGCAACTCATTATAAGTTTCGTGACGTAACAGATAACGGTTGGCTCCGGCACGGAAGAAACGTTCGTATGCCTCACGTGATTTTTCACCGAGCGACAGCGTAATAGCACAATCCGGATAATCCTGCCTGATACGGGCGACAGTCATTTCTATCCGATCGTCTGTCAGTGCAGGATCTTCTCCTCCTTGCAGCACAAAAGTGCGGAAGCCCAATTCATATCCTTGCCGGCAACAGTCCAGTATACTCTCCCGGCTTAACCGGTAACGTTCGATATTCGGATTCCCTTTTCGGATACCACAGTAATAACAGTTGTTCCGGCAGCAGTTACTGATTTCAATCAGTCCGCGGATATAAATCTTATTTCCGAAGTGGAGGAGTGCGACTTCCTGCGCCTGTTTATTGATGTAACGCAGAATTTCTGCGTCACATCCGGTCAACAGTTGCCGGAACTCTTCCGGTGTCAGTGTTCTTTCCTGTCGTAGTTTATCGATCCATTGTTTCATAGCTCTCTTTCCGTTTGAGCAGCTCTTGTGCCAGTTGGCGACGTCCCGAAACAATGTCGTTATGCGTACTCGGTCCGGTGATACATCCTCCTTCGCATGCCATCACTTCAATAAACTGTCCGGCAGCCTTTCCTGTTTTGGCGCAGGCACGCAGCAGAGCGATATTCTTTTTATTGATGTCCGACACTTGTATCGCATTGATTTTCTCCGCTTCTTCTTTCAGATAAGCTTTGACAGCTCCCATCACACCACCTGCCTGTGCAAATCCGTGTGCTTCGCGAACGGAAGTATGTAATACGGAGAACTCCTGCATTTGTTCCAGCTGAATACCCAGCCCGTCAAGAATCGAACCGATTTCTTCGAACGTCAGAATATAATCCACGGCTTCATCGCGGCGTACTTCTTTTCGTTTTGCCACACAAGGACCGACAAATACAATCTTAGCATCTGGATGCTTCTCTTTGGCAATCCGTGCAGCGTAGTACATCGGTGATCCGGTGGTAGAAACATAAGGTTTCATATCCGGAATATGTTTCTCTACTAACTCGATATAAGAAGGACAACAGGAAGTAGTCATAAACTTCTGTCCCTCTTCCAGTTTCTCCAACAATTCGTGGGCTTCATTACTAGTGGTTGACATGGCGCCTTCGGCCACTTCGATCACATCGGTAAATCCTATTTCCTTGAAAGCACCGTACACTTGTCCGATAGAAGTCTTAAACTGTCCCAAAATAGACGGGGCGATGATGGCTACCATCTTTTCCCCTTTACGGATGCGTTGCAATACATCGAATGTTTGCGAGATTTCGAAGATAGCCCCGAACGGACAAGCATTCATGCATTTTCCACAGTAGATACACTTGCTTTCATCAATGTGCTCTATGCCGTGTTCATCTTTGCTGATAGCTTTTACCGGACAAGACTCTTCACAAGGTACGGGAATATATACAATAGCGTGATAAGGACAACTCTTGTGACAAATACCGCAACTGACACATGTGTCATGGTCAATCATTGCCTGACCGTTTTTCTTGAAACGTATCGCATCTTTAGGGCAGTTCATGTAACAACTACGTGCCACGCATCCGCGACAAAGGTTGGTTATTTCATAATTGATCTGTACACAGGAAGAACAGGCCTCGTCGATGACGCACATGATATTTTCCTTGTCTGGTTCGGGACGACTCAATGCCAATCGTGCATATTCGGAAAGTGGGGTAACTTCGTCGTGTTCGTCTGTCATATCCAGTCCCATCAGGGGAAAAGTCTTGTATCTCCACACTGCGCGTTCTTTATGTACGCAACACCGTCCTAGGGGTTTCGATTTTCGTGGACTCAACTCAATCGGAAGCCGGTCTATCTTTTCCACTAATTCGTCGTTTTTCCAGAGTCTAACAAGGTCTGCCAGCAGTTTATGCCGGACAATCATAATATTATTCGTAAATGCCATATTGTAATAAAGAGGTTGTTAGTTAGTTGGTGCAAAGATACGAACAGAATTTCAATATTTAAGTTTTTTGAAACATTCTTGTAACTTTTTTGTAGCCCTCGCGTGTTATCTTTGTAGTGGACAAAAAATAAGAGGAGGCAGAGTTATGAATAGCAGTATTTTTGAACAGCGCAGTCGTTTTGCCATGATTGGTGCATTGATGGTTATTATCAGCCTGATGTTTTTATTCTACATGGGAAGTTCTTTGGTAAGCTCTACCAAAAAATACTTGGAGCAGATACATGAGATAGAGATCACTTGTATCGACACAGACGAATAAAAACAAGCAACCGAAAGGTAGGATAATCCGGAGGAATTCGTATTTTTGCCGGGAGAAAAACAAATCTTATGGAAGAGAAGAATAAAGCCTGGAAAACGGTAAGTAGCAAATATCTATTTCGCCGTCCATGGCTGACTGTGCGTTGCGAAGATATGTTACTTCCCAATGGGAATCATATCCCCGAGTATTATATCCTTGAGTATCCCGACTGGGTAAATACCATTGCCATTACCAAAGATGGTCAATTCGTTTTTGTCCGCCAGTACCGTCCGGGAATCGAACGAACTTGTTATGAACTCTGTGCCGGTGTCTGCGAGAAGGAAGATGCTTCGCCGTTGGTGTCCGCCCAGCGTGAATTGTGGGAAGAAACGGGCTACGGAAAAGGAAACTGGCAAGAGTATATGGTGATTTCCGCTAATCCGAGCACTCATACCAATCTGACTTACTGCTTTCTTGCCACAGACGTGGAACTGATAGACCATCAGCATCTGGAAGCTACTGAAGATATCACCGTCCATCTGCTCACATTGGAAGAGGTGAGAAGTCTGCTCGATAAGAACGAAATTATGCAAGCGCTGAATGCTGCTCCATTATGGAAATATATCGCAAATCTGTAATTGTGTTTGGAATTCTGTAGAGAAACAATAACTTTGGAGAAAATTTAAATCATCTTATTATGAAAACAGTTTTATGGAGTATGCTTTGTTTGTTTCTCTCCGGATGGGGAAGTATGCAAGCGGTATTAGCACAGGACTTGAAAGAGATGGAAAAGAACTTGTCCGCCATCAACGAGGAATTGAGTCAAAAGACAAAAGAATATAGTTGGCAGCTTGCAGCTGCTTACGCAGATTATTGTGAAGCAAACAATAAATATATAAGTTGGAATGATTTGCCTTATCTGCAACAGGTTGTCGAATATGAGCGTCCTGCTTCTTTGGAGACTTATCGTCTGGAACATAAAGCCAGTAAAGAGGAACTGGATAAGTTTTTAAATACATACAAAGAATATAAAGATCTGGTGAAGAAGCAAAAGGAAGCGGTAACCAAGGAAGAGAAAGATGCTGTATCAACAGCCTTTTCCGCATTCTGGAAAAAGTTGAGAAGTGAAGAGAATGCTTATAAAGATTTGTACTATGCCGAACGAAAGGCTGTCTGCAAATATAGATCGGAAGCTTTGCGATATGCGATTGCCTATTATAAAGAAAAGAAGCAGGAGATTCCGACTTCTTATATAAAATATACTGAACGGTCTTATTTATTGCAGAAAGGTTCTGCCTTGGAGTTATTACAAAAAGAAATAAGTGCATTGGAAAGTGTACAGAGAGAGATAATTCAGAATATAACGAGGGCAAAGTATGGGTTGAGTGAAACCGGAGAAAATAAAAGAAAGAAGATATTTGATTGATAAGAGATCATCTGGGATAAAGAAATCCCTTTTTATAATTGGAGGTCTGGACTGAAGAGTTCGGACCTCTTTGTTTTCTCTCTCAAGTACGTATAGGTAAGTTTCTTTTCATCCTATGCCAACTTCTTTTGCATAGGGAGAAAACTTGTTTAGAGTATAAGATAAACTATAACCACAAGTTCTGATTATATAACTGAAACTTTTGATTACATAACTGAAAGTTGCAGTTTTATAACCGGAACTTGCAGTTATAGTTTGGGATAAGGGAAAAGCAACTTTTCCCAAGGAAGAAAGTAAGTTTCCTCCTTATAGAGAATATGTTTTCTAACCATATTTCATAAGATAGATAATAAGAATCAGGGAATGGCGATGCTGATTTGTTCAACGGTTATTCCAATACAAAAATAATAGTTTCATTTACGGGGGCCCAGTCATAGATAAACTTGGCATGGGAAGTTGCATTCCGCACGCACATGTGTGAGCGTGGAGTAGTTCCCAACGACGGACTATATTCTATCTGCGTCTTGCGGGGAGCATTGACCGGTACTCCGTGAATATAGGCCCCGTCCGTGAAACGACTCGCATAAGGAGCATAACCTCCCGTTTCTTTCGAGCCGTCTTTTAGAAATACCATTTTCACTTTCTTTTCTTGTAAAACAAACATTCCTAAAGGAGTTTCCTGTGCATACGGGGGCAGATGACGTCCCGTAGTGGAAGGATTCATACTGCGAACCACCCATTGCCCTTTTCCGCTACGTTCAAGAGAAGCGATATTCTGATTGTGGCGGTCTACGAAAACAGCTTTGTTAAAAACAATCGTATCTCCGATTACTTTGACATATTTTTTAGGAATCATCCATTCATCTCCGGTAAACATTGGCTCTGCTTTTATGAATTTCTCTCCATCTTCGATAAAACGGGTTAATTCCCCATCCTGTCCGTAACGTTCGGGTACTAATGTGTCAGTCAATAGATAAAGCGGAACGGATTGGTAACGTTCTATGCCAAGAGTATCTGCCACTCGTCCGTAAGCGTTTCTTTTGAAACTTCTCACAAGTGGTGCTTCTCCATTTCTGTTTTTGTAATTCTGGAGAATGGCCCAGGTGGAAGGCTGCAACTGTATATTTTCGAGTAATGCCAGCCGTTCTTTGATTTTATCCCACTGAAACTGCCGGGTAGTGTCTTTATAAGGATAGGTATCTTCCAATGTGTATTGGTCATACAATAAATCTTTGGAGATTTCTATCTGCTCTGCCGTGAGTTTTTTATTAACAGGTTTAACCTCGGGTTGAACTATTGTATCCTGTGACAGCGAGTCTGTTTGTTGTTCGTGTACAGGAGAAATCTCTCCTGTACGCGAAGTGCAGGAGTAGAAGACGCAAGAGGCGATGATGAGGCCGGATGCTATTCCATTCATATTATTTATACAGTGCATTTGATGGTTCGTTTACGAATATACGTCATTATAAGGAATAATCCTTTTGTTTTGTTTAAAAAGTAGGTGACAAATATACTTTTTTGCCATACAATGCAAGTTGTCAGTCATTTTGTCAGTCTATTTCTGACAAAGAATCATTTATTTACTTTGGCACGCTTTTCGCAATAACTTTAGCGTTCCGCCTGAAAAATGGCGGGTAACATCTACTATTAAATGTATAACTAAAATATAACAAGTAACTATGAACATTAAACCATTAGCAGACAGAGTGCTTATCCTCCCTGCACCTGCAGAAGAAAAAACAATTGGTGGTATCATTATCCCTGATACAGCAAAAGAAAAACCTTTGAAGGGTGAAGTTGTGGCAATAGGTCACGGTACGAAAGACGAAGAAATGGTATTGAAAGTAGGCGATACAGTTCCTGTCTCTTATACACATCTGACGCTGCCGACGATCGCATAAGTGTAGA
>ERZ1027094.1118-NODE-1118-length-11158-cov-6.817617_pt1 | contig 11158 bp, 5 predicted proteins | sample MGYA00519410_ERZ1027094 | MGnify/ENA primary metagenome ERZ1027094 (study PRJEB26926, sample SAMN06164647) | human gut metagenome | biome: ENVO:00009003; feature: ENVO:2100002; material: ENVO:00002003 | host: Homo sapiens | place: USA | collected 2012 ...
AGTCTCGTGGGCTCGGAGATGTGTATAAGAGACAGACTTTGCGATGTACCATGAGGTAGTCGGGGGCTACGCAGGTTTGTCCGCAGTTGAGGAACTTGCCCCATACGATGCGGCGTGCGGCGGCTTTCAAATCGGCATCGTCATCGACGATACAGGGACTTTTTCCTCCCAGTTCGAGTGTGACGGGGGTGAGGTGACGAGATGCGGCTTGCATGACGTGACGCCCGTATTCGACACCTCCTGTGTAGAAGATGTAATCGAACCGTTCTTGCAGGAGTAACTCGGTGGTTTCCCGATCGGCATCGGTAACGGCGATGTATTCTTCCTCGAAACATTCGTCGATAAGTTCTTGCAAAGCGGTTGCCGTACGGGGTGCTTCGCCCGATGGTTTGACGATTGCACAGTTACCGGCCGCTATGGCTCCGATAAGGGGAGATAAAGCTAATTGCAGCGGGTAATTCCACGGGGCAATGATGAGTGCACAACCGTAGGGTTCGTAGTGAATGCGACTTTTCGAGCCGAAGAGAAAGAGGGGTGTGGGACGATGTCGGTCACGAGCCCAGCTTTGCAAGTGATTTTTTGTCGTCCGTATTTCGTGAAGTAGGAATCCGATTTCGGTGGCATAGCTTTCGAATGCGGATTTTCCCAAGTCGGCATGCAGGGCTTCACCGAGTTGTTTTTCCCGACTAACGAGAGCTTCGGCCAAGCGGTCGAGAGCACATAGCCGGAATGGAATTTCTCGTGTGATGTGTTCGTTGAAGAATGCTTTTTGAAGTTTTACCAAACGGGTGTATTTATTATTTGTCATCATTCGATTTTTTTTGATAAAGATAGCGAATTGTTTCGTAGGAAGGAAAATTCGGAACTGAATCTTTGAGGCGGTCGATTTTCTATGGTGTGACTCGATAAGCGTTTTCCGCTTTCTCTTACAGGTGGGAGAGGTTCGATAAAGGCGGAAGGAGGCAGGAGTTTGGATTTTTGTAAACTATTTCGAATTACGACCGTTATAATTTATTATCGAAAAAGGCGTTGTCTCGAAAATTTGTTTCGATTGAACGATATAAATCAATTAAGAAGCTGTTTAACGTTATGTGTAAAGTTTTTTTTATTCGAAGTCGGCTTGTTGCGTCGGTATTGATTCTCCTTTGCGGAGGGGCTGTTTATGCCCAGCAACCGGCTACTCGTTATTTGTCTGACGACATACCGAAGGCGTGGACTCCCGATACATTGTTTTCGCAGCAGTTGCCTCCTGAGGATTTATGGTGGAGCGGATTTAACGATGCTTGTCTTGACACGTTGATTCAAGAGGCGGTGGACAGTAACCATAATTTGTTGGCGGCCGCTGATCGTATACGTATGGCCAGAGCGGCTTGGCGTATGGAACAGAGCGGTTTCTATCCGTCGGTGAATTTTTCGGCCGGTTGGACGAAGACCCGTAATAGCGGTTATCTGGGGCGAGAGGCTGCCGATAACACTTATTCCCAATATGCTTCGGGTGATTTGTCGGTGAGTTGGGAAATCGATTTGTTCGGTTCGATACGTCAGAGGGCCAAAGCGAAGAAAGAGTTGTTCCGTGCTTCCCGGGACGAATATAACGGGACGATGGTGTCTCTGTGTGCCCAAGTGGCGACTGCTTATATGACATTGCGCACGTATCAGCAACAGTATATCGTGGCCGAGAGCAATATCCAATCGCAACGGAGTATCCTGCACATTACGGAGGTGAGGTACGAGACCGGATTGGCGTCGCAACTCGACGTTTCGCAAGCCAAGACGGTTTATTTCAATACAAAGGCTTCTTTGCCGTCTCTTGAAGCGGGTATAGAGAAACAGATCAATATTATCGCTATTTTGTTGGGGAAGTATCCCGATGAGTTGCGTCCGATGCTTCGGACGACAAAGCCGTTGCCCGATTATCAGAGGTTAGTGGGTATAGGTATTCCCATGAATTTGCTCCGCCGCCGTCCTGATGTGAGGCAGGCCGAACGGACGGTAGCATCGTATGCGGCTTCGGTGGGTGCAGCCAAGTCTGATTTTATGCCGAAATTGTATTTGAACGGCAGTATCGGATTCGCTTCCAGAGATATGGACCATTTTTTCAATAAGAGGAGTATGACCTATCAGTTGGCTCCTACGGTCTCGTGGCCTTTGTTTCAAGGGACACAGCGCATACAGGCTTTGGCATCGGCGAGGGCTCAGCTCGATAGCGGCATAGAGCAGTATAACCAAACTGTGTTGACGGCTGTCCAAGAGGTGGAGAATGCCATGAACAGTTATACGCATATCGTCAAACAAATTGCAATGTTGAAAGAGCTGGTGGCCGAGGGTGAAAAGACGTTGTCGCTCTCGCTCGACTTGTATAAGCGAGGCTTGTCGGGGTTCCAAAATGTACTCGATGCGCAGCGCTCATTGCTTTCGTATCAAAATTCTTATGTGTCGGCGCAGGGAAACGCCATCAATGCGCTTATTCTTTTATATCAATCGCTGGGTGGCGGTTGGATAGATTCGAGTCAACCCTAAAATTAAAATTCATATTTTATGAGATGTTTGTTTTCTTATATGCCGATAGTGGCTGTGGCTGTATTGTTTTCGCTTTTTTCCTGCCAATCGAAAAAGGGGGAGAAGCAAAGTGGCGATGTTCGGCTGCCCGAAATATCGGTGGCTTATCCGGCGGTCGATTCGGTGGTTTTGATAAAGAGTTATCCGGGTTACCTTACTTCGTTACAAACCGTCGATCTGGTGGCTCGTGTAAACGGATATCTGCAACAGGTGGCCTATACGCCGGGTGAGATCGTAAAGAAGGGACAGTTGCTTTTCGTTATCGAACCTTCGCAATACGAGGATGCCGTGGAACAGGCCGAGGCAGCGTTGAAAACGGCTCAGGCACAGTATGATTATGCAGAGAATAATTACACCCGAATGAAAGAGGCGGCGCAAAGCGATGCCATCAGTACGATCGATTTGATACAGGCGGAGTCGAAATTGGAACAAAGTAGGGCCTCTGTTCGGAATGCCGAGGCTGCGTTGTCGACGGCTCGCATACAGTTGGGGTATTGTTATGTGAAAGCCCCGTTCGAGGGCCGGATATCACGCAATTTGTACGATGTGGGCAATTATATCAGCGGGTCTTTGCAATCGACGAAGTTGGCGACTATTTATCAGGATAAGAAAATGTATGCTTATTTCAATATCGAGGATAATCAATATTTGAAAATGTTGCTGAACCAGAGTAAAGGTAAACATTCCGTACCGAGCGATCGTGTGGAGATTCTTTTTCAGGAGCCTACCAGCCGCAGTTATTACGGCAGACTCGATTATTTGTCGCCGAATGTGGACTTGTCGACGGGAACGCTTTCGATACGGGCCGAGGTGGATAATCCTGCCGGAGAGTTGAAGAGTGGTTTGTATATTTCTATCCGGTTGCCGTATGGTAACCGCGAGCATGCGATATTGGTGAGGGATGCTTCTATTGCCACGGATCAACTTGGCAAGTATATGTATGTGGTGAACGATTCTAATGTGGTGGAATATCGCCCTGTGGAGACGGGACAGTTGGTTAACGATACTTTGAGAGTGATCGACGAGGGGATTTCACCGACCGATCGTTATGTTACAAAGGCTTTGTTGAAAGTGAGAGCGGGTATGCCGGTTCGTCCGGTTTTGGAAAAGAATTAATGGTTCCTAAAAATGAATGGGTATGATTTCGAAATTTTTTATTAACAGGCCTATTTTCGCTACGGTCATCGCCATTGTTATGGTGCTGGTGGGATTGGTTACCATCTATACGCTCCCGGTCGCCCAGTTTCCCGATATAACACCTCCTACGGTACAGGTGACCGCTGTATATCCCGGGGCGAGTGCCGAGACGGTGGCGAAAACGGTAGGTGTACCTATCGAGGAGCAGGTGAACGGTGTGGACGGAATGATTTATATGAGTTCTTCGTCTTCGTCGTCGGGGCAATATACGCTGACCGTTACTTTCGAGGTGGGAACCGATATAGATATGGCGACCGTGTTGGTACAGAACCGGGTGAACATAGCGCAGGGAAATTTACCGGAGGCTGTCATACAACAGGGAATTATCACGAAGAAGCAGTCTACCAACATCGTCATGTTCTTGGCGTTGGAATCGGATAATCCATTGTATAACAGTTTATATCTGTCGAATTATGCCAAGTTGAACATTACCGACGAGTTGTCTCGTTTGCCGGGAGTAGGCGGTGTGACGGTGTTCGGCGCCGATAATTACAGCATGCGTATCTGGCTCGACCCGGAGTTGATGCGTATACGGAGCCTTACGCCGGCCGATGTCTATTCGGCTATTCAGGCACAAAATATGGAGGTGTCGGCCGGTAGTGTGGGACAACCTCCTACGGATACGGACGAGGCTTTCCAGTTTACATTGGTTTCGAAAGGCCGCCTTTCTACGCCGGAGGAGTTCGGACGGATCATCATCAAGTCGTTGCCCGGCGGGGAATATCTGAGGTTGCGCGACATCGCTACCATAGATTTGGGAAGTGCGACTTACCATACGACATCGACTATTAACGGTAAGGAAACGGCGGCTATCGCCATTTATCAGTTGCCGGGGTCTAATTCTCTCGATGTGGCGAAAGCCGTGAAAGCGAAGATGATGGATTTGAGCCGTTATTTCCCGAACGATGTGCGATATAAGGTGGTGCTCGATACGACTCAATTCGTGAGTGCATCTATCGATGAGGTATTGGTTACGTTTGTGGAGACTTCTCTTATCGTGATGCTGGTCATTCTTATTTTCTTACAAAATTTCAGGGCGATGATTATTCCTTCTCTGACCATACCGGTTTCGCTTATCGCAACATTTGCCGTGATGAAGTTGATGGGATTTTCTATCAATACGCTTACTCTCTTCGGCCTTGTTTTGGCGATAGCTATCGTGGTGGACGATGCGATCGTAGTGGTCGAAAATTCGACCCGGCTTATCGATACGGGAAAGTATAGTCGCAAGGAGGCGGTCGAGAAGGCCATGGAGGAGATTACGAGTCCGGTTATCGGCGTGGTATTGGTGTTATTGGCCGTGTTTATCCCGACAGCTTTTATCGGTGGTATCACAGGAGAACTGTATAAACAATTCGCTTTGACGATCGCTGTCGCTACCGTATTCAGTGGATTCAATTCGCTGACGTTTACTCCGGCTTTGTGCGCATTGTTTCTCCAACCGACCCGCGAACCTTCGTTCTTCTTGTACAAGTGGTTTAATAAGGGATATGGAGCGACGTTGAACGGATATGTGAAAGTTATCGGCTCGATGTTGCGTAAACCTTTGGTGTCGTTGTCGGCTTTTATCGTGTTGGCTTTGGCTGCTTTCTACGGATTTGCCAAGTGGCCGACTTCGTTTATTCCACAGGAAGATCAAGGTTATTTTATCGTATCGGTGCAGTTGCCCAATGCCGCATCGATGGAACGGACCCGCAAGGTTTGCGATGATTTGAATCGAATTATACAGTCGTACCCCGAAGTGGAAAATGCCTTGAATATCGTGGGTTTTTCGGCGTTACAGGGTGGAAGTTCGTCCAATTCGGCAACGTTTTTCGTGGTGCTGAAACCCTGGGACGACCGGAAGGGGAAAGAACATAGCGTGTTTAATGTGGTGGAGCGGCTGAACCGGGATGCATCTGTTTTGCAAGAGGCTATCGTGTTTGCCGTCAATCCGCCAGCTATCAGCGGACTGGGTGTTTCGGGCGGTCTCGAAATGCAACTCGAAGATCGCAGCAATTTGGGGGCGGGCGAATTGGAATCCGCAGCGAATGCTTTGATCGGTAATATCGGTAGCGAGCCGGCTTTGATGCAGATAAACTCGATGTTTCAAGGGAATACCCCGCAATATACCTTGAATATAGATCGCGATAAGGTGGAGATGCAGGGGCTTACTCTTAGCAGTGTTTTCTCGGCTTTGTCGTATTATATGGGATCGGCTTATGTGAATGATTTCGTGGAGTTCGGCCGTATCTATCAGGTGAAGTTGGGCGCTCAGGCCGGAGCGAGGGCTCATATCGACGATGTGATGAAACTGAGCGTGCGAAACCGGGACGGTAACATGGTTCCGTTTTCTTCGTTTACACAGGTCGAGGAGACGATGGGACTGAATTTAGTAAGCCGGTACAATATGTATTCATCGGCTGCACTCACGGTGATACCGGCTCCGGGGATAAGTTCGTCGGAGGGTATGGCGGCTATGGAGCGATTGGTCCGGAATACACTGGGTACGAATTTCGGATATAGTTGGACGGGGGAGGCTTATCAAGAGAGCCAGAGCGGTTCTACGGTAGGGCTTATCTTCGGACTTGCGATATTGATCGTGATTCTGGTGCTGGCTGCCCAGTATGAAAGTTGGACTAACCCGATAGCCGTGATACTGAGTTTGCCCACTGCCATATTGGGGACGGTGCTGGGGTGTATTGTCATGAGTTTGTCTATCAGTATTTACAGTCAGATAGGATTGATTTTGCTCATTGCCTTGTCGGCCAAGAACGCTATCCTCATTATCGAGTTTGCCATGGATTACCGCAAGCAGGGCGAATCTATCCGGCAATCGGCGATGGAGGCGGGGAGGTTGCGCCTGCGACCTATCTTGATGACTTCGTTCGCTTTTATCTTCGGGGTTCTTCCGCTGATGTTCGCGACAGGTGCGGGAGCCGAAAGTCGTATAGCTTTGGGTACGGCAGTCGTGTTCGGTATGGCGATGAATACGGTATTGGGTACGTTGTTCGTTCCTAATTTTTATGAATTGATGGAGACTGTTCAAGAGCGCTGGTTGTCGAAGGTATTCAAAGATAGGGGTGAAAAGGGAACGACCGATTCGGCAGATTAGGATACTATATCTTTATTCCTTTTTGTTATTCTTGCAACCCCTCCGTCACTTCGTGCCACCTCCCCTATATTTTTGCGTTGCAAAAACACCCCGCCATGCTGCGGGACACGGCAAGGGAGAGGATTGTGCTACAAAGGACTTTCTTTCCCTGCCAAAGAAAGTCCTTGTTACACTAATTCGCTTTATTTGTTCATTCTTCTCAACAGCGAGAAGAACGAACCAAGAAGCGCCGCCGCTGTTATCGGGCTTTTGGGTTCGTCGCCGCAGTCGCCGTCGGGGTCTGCGGAACTCGCTTCGCTCGGACAGTCCTCGCCCTTTTTCCTCCGTCTTCCTTGCGACTTCACCGCCCGATAAAGGCGGGGATTTTGCTCGTGCTTTTGCTGGTCTTTTCAACCCCCTCGCCCTATGGGCACTCCCCCTATACCGCTGCGCGGCACAGGGGGAGAGGGATATGCATCACTCTGTTCTCGTTATCGAAGGTATTAGCCCTTCTCCCTTGCCGTGCCCCGTAGCATCACGGGATATTGCACTAAAATCGAAGCAGGAGCAAAAAGCAAAGACAATTCAACAGAAAGGCATTGACCTCCTCCTCTGCGCACGAATGTGCGATAGGGGAGGTGGCACGAAGTGACGGAGGGGTTGAAAACGCCATCATATCAGCCTGTTTATACCGGATATTTAACCCCCTCGCCCTTTGGGCACTCCCCCTATATTCCTTTCAGGAACACAGGGGGAGAGGTTTAAAATAAAAACAGATGATAAATGCTTCGAGAAGAGGGGGTTAAAGAAAAGGCGGCGGATATGCCTCCGCCGCCTTGCCTGAAAAAAGGAAGAACCGGAACTGTTATTTTACCGCCACTTTCTGCGAGCGGTCGCCCGTGTGCACGATATACATACCGGGGGCAGATAGCGTCACGCTGCTGTCGTTGCCCGTATAGACCAACCGGCCGGCGGCGGTGTACACCCGGTAGTATTCCCCGCCGTTCTCCACATGCAAGGTGCGGCCAGTCGCATAGATGCCTCTCTCCCCGTTTCCCAATGTTTCCACGGCAGAGCCGGCCGGTGCGAACTCGGCGGTGAAGGTCATGTCGCCCGTGACCGTTATCGTGCGGGGATTGTCGGTATTTCCGTCGTTCCATCGCACGAAATAGTTCTGCCCGAAAGGTACGGCGACAAGGGTCGCCGTACCTCCCTGCGGATACTCGCCGGCGCCTGTCACATATCCCATCGTCTCGTCTGTGGCATTGGCCGTAACCGTGTACATGACTACGCCGGTCTCCCGAATGTCGGTGAAATTGTTCCAATACTTGGCTTCGGCATATTTCGGCTTACAGCCCGCCGGGACATAGAGTGTCATGGCATAGTCGTCGAAAGTAGATCCCCATATTTCGGGAGGTGTCACGGCTTTGGAAGTCACTGCGGTCAAACTGTTGCATCTGGCGAAAGCCGACTCGCCGATACTTTCCACCTTTTCGCCAATGGTTACACTCTCCATTTGGGTGCAATCTTCAAACGCTTTGCTTCCAATGGAAGTTACGGAATTGGGTATGGTTATCTCTGTCAAGCCTGTGCAACCTGAAAATGCACTGCTTCCAATGGAAGTTACGGAGTTGGGTATCGTTATTGCTGTCAAGCTGGTGCAAGAGGAAAATGCATTGCTCCCGATAGATTTCACGGAATTACCTATTGTCACCGTTTTCAAGCTGGTGCAAGAGGAAAATGTACCGCTTTCGATAGAAGTCACGGAGTTGGGTATCGTTATTGCTGTCAAGCTGGTGCAAGAGGAAAATGCCCAGCTCCCGATAGATTTCACGGAATTACCTATTGTCACCTCAGTCAAACCTTTGCAACCGGCAAATGCACTGCTTCCGATAGAAGTCACGGAATTGGGTATGACGATGGTATTCAGCGATGTAAGTTCATTACACAAGTAGCCCGGAATATGTTCCACCTCTTCCCCGAATACGAACTCGGTCAGATTCTTACAATATGAGAATGGACACCTACCATATTGACAATCCTGAGCATTACGAGCGTTCCATATCACCTTTTTCAAGCTGGTGCAACCGGGAAAAGCATAGTTCTCGATAGAAGTCACGGAATTGGGTATCGTCACTGTTATCAAGCCTGTGCAATTTTCAAATGCACGGCCTCCGATAGAAGTCACGGAATTGCCTATCGTCACCGTTGTCAAACCGGTGCAACCGGCAAATGCACTGCTTCCGATAGAAGTCACGGAATTGGGTATGGTCACCGTTGTCAAGCCTATGCAATAGGCAAATGCACCTTTTCCGATAGAAGTCACGGAATTGGGTATGACGATGGTATTCAGTAATGTAAGGTTATAGCACAAATAGGCCGGAATATGTTCCACCTCTTCCCCGAATACGAACTCGGTCAGATTCTCACAATCTGAGAATGGACAACTATCATATTGAAAATCCTGAGCATTACGAGCGTTCCATATCACCGTTGTCAAGTCGGTGCAACCGTCAAATGCCTTGTACCCGATAGTCGTCACAGAATTACCTATCTTCACCGTTGTCAAGCCAGTGCAACCGTAAAATGATCTGAACCTAATAGAAGTCACGGAATTGCCTAATGTCACTGTTTTCAAGCCTGTGCAATTTTCAAATGCACGGTTTCCGATAGAAGTCACGGAATTGGGTACCGTCACTGTTGTCAAGTCTATGCAATAGTAAAATGCCTCGTTTCCGATGGAAGTCACAGAATTGGGTATGGTGACCTTTTTCAAGCGGGTGCAACCTGAAAATGCCTTGCTTCCGATAGAAGTCACGGTGTATTGTTTCCCGTTGTATGTGACCGTCGAAGGAATGACTACATCACCGGAATACTCCCCGCTTTTACTGTACATTACTCCTACTTCGTCATCGTCCTCGTTTGTATAATAATACCATATGTCATCGACAGTGAACTCACCTGATTTCGCTTCCGTCGCATAGCCGAAGGCGAGGAGCAGGAACAGGAATTTAATTATCTGTTTTCTCATATCGTATGTGCTTTAATGGTTAACGTTTTATGAATTGTTCGAGGCAGGCGTGCCAATATTCCCAAGAGTAGCCGGAGGAGGGGTGGTTGTGGGAGAGCGCCTCGCAGCAGTGGCCGTCGCCGAGCGGATAGACCCACACTGCCCGGGCGGAATCGTCGCGACTCACCGGCTCGCCTTCGCGCCCGTCAAGCGGTGGGAGCTTGTTGTAGAGCCTGTCGCCCCACGGGATAACCCGGTCGGGCCGGTATTCGCTCAGGAGCCGGGAAAAGACGGGGACAGCCTGCTCCCACTGTGCGGCCGTGGGGGCCGTGCGGGGGGCGGGAACGGGTGTTTGCACGTAGTTGTCGAATATCACGGCGTTCCAGAACGCCAAACATTCCTCGACGGTCGTCTCGTGCCCATACACCGCCCGCTCGAATACGATAAAGGTTTTCATCCACGACCGGTACTCCCCCTCGCCTTTCCTGTAAGAGAGATAGTCGTCCACGGTTTTCCGGGGCATTTGCCTGCATTCGCTGTCCGGCGCAAGGATACACGGGTCGCAATCGTCGCAATAGAAGCTTTCGCCGAGCACGAGGATATGTCTGCCTCGAAAGCCGGCGGAATAGTCTTTCCCGATCCACGGGAGTAAAGACGTGTCTGCTGTCGTTGACATAGTAAGATTTTTTCTGGTCGCCCGTTCCCCTTCGGCCGACGTTTAAAAACAGAAAAGCGCAGGGAACATTCTGTTTATCTTTTACGAGGCATCGCCAAACGCCCATACGGAAATAAACAGCCCACCCCACGCCATGCCGATATATCAGCCACCCCTTGCCGGGGTGGATATAGGCAAGCATGAGCGTTCTTTGACTGCTTATCCTTCCGTAAGAAAAATTTGGCGAATTTCGTAAAAAGGATAAAGCAAAAACGCTTTTATCAAAATGTCTGCCTTCTTGCCGGTAACCCGGCAAGAAGACCTTGTGAAAATGGGACAAGCTGAAATGAATTTATCGGGCTTTACCTGTTTTCACGTTTGCAAAGGTAGTGCGGGCAGGGGATAAAAACAAGATTTTCAGTCCTTTTTATTTTTACCGGTTGTCTTTTCAACCCCCTCCGTACTTCGGACACTTTCCCTATCGGCAGGGGGAGGATTGAAATGTTATTTTTGATATTCTTTTTTAACCCCTCCGTCACTACGTGCCACCTCCCCTATATTTTTGCCCTATTTTTTCAACCCCCTTGTCCTTCGGGCACTCCCCCTATATTTTGCGTTGCAAAAACACCCCGCCATGCTGCGGGACACGGCAAGGGAGAGGATT
>ERZ1027094.1124-NODE-1124-length-11115-cov-5.743852_pt1 | contig 11115 bp, 8 predicted proteins | sample MGYA00519410_ERZ1027094 | MGnify/ENA primary metagenome ERZ1027094 (study PRJEB26926, sample SAMN06164647) | human gut metagenome | biome: ENVO:00009003; feature: ENVO:2100002; material: ENVO:00002003 | host: Homo sapiens | place: USA | collected 2012 ...
ATCGTCGGCAGCGTCAGATGTGTATAAGAGACAGATACCTTGTTTACATTAATATTTAAAAAATTCACGTTTATGATTATAACATTTAAACTATTTGTTATATTTGCACCAAATATACAAATAAGATTGGACTTTTCCAATCATTGTAACGACATAAAATAGCTCAATCGCCTTCTGAATCACCACCTCGGAAATTAAACGAGCTATAAATGAACCAATACATATTGGGCGAGTTGAAACCTTTAGGCGTAGACTTCCCCATAATGTATTGTGGCTTGTGGTGAGCCAAGAAGGCGTATGGGTGATAGTCTGCGCTTTCTTGTATACTTGTAATGCGTGGTTATCGCTAAAATTGGCGACCCTTTATTTTTAGTATTAACCATAAAAATTCAAGTTTATGAAAAAGTTTTTAAGTATGACGCTGTTACTTACAGCTATGTTTTTAACGTTCTCTGCGTGTTCAAGTGATGATGAGAACAGTTCCTTATCCGGCACAGAATGGATAACCAAATTTGCGGACAATCATTACATTATTATTAAATTTACTTCCGATTCAAATGTTGAAGGTTATTTCACTGATACCAATTTTGTGATGGTAGGAAGTCTTTCAACAGGGAAGTACTCTATGAAAGACAATCAAGTTACCTTTAACAATTTTATCATCAAGTATTATGGGATTGCTGAATATAGATATGAAAGTGCACAAATATCCGGTTCTGCAATGACAACTACTTATTATTGGAAGTATAATTCTTCAACGGATTGGGGAAGTTCATCAACAGATAATTTCTCAAAGAGATAGTTCTTAGAAGCCAATTATGTGACCGGAGCGATAAACTCCGGTCATTCTATTCAATCCTCTTTTGGCTCATATCCTAATATATCATCTATTCCTTTGTCGAAATCATCGTTCGGAGGTTCTTTTTTAGGAGTAACACTTTCAATAAGTTTTGGTAAATATTCGAGAGCTTTTTTATCTCGTTTATTGAAATAGTCGTAAGCGTGTTTAGGAATCCATTCTTCTTCAATATATTTTATAAAAATATGAAGAACGCACATTTTATATTGCCTTGCATCCACAGTTTTATTATTATAGTTAGGGAATGTATGTCTATACATTTTATACTCATTTTCCAACTCTGGATAATTTTTATGAAGATATTTAGGAAATAATTTACCTATACTTGTATCGGGTCTTATTTCTGTATTATCAAAAGTTCTGTCAGGTATATCATATCCAAGTATATGAAACTTCACAAATAATCTTGTATATAATTCGGATATAACAGAAAAATATCCTGTATCAAGCTTTCCAAAGTTTAAGTCATATCTTAGAATAAAATTAGAAGGTGATTTTCTATCAATATCTCCATAATACCCCTTCTCTCTAATAGAAGGTAAAACTTCTTCCGCAACCCAATCTATAAATTCCTCTGCTTTAGGCAATTGTGACTTAAATGTTAGTCTATATAGGTCAGATTCAGGAATAAAAGAAAGAGGAGTTAGTTTTATAATATCTATAATATTACCTTCATTATCTGTGTAACTCCCTGATTTACACGGTATGTCGTATTTCACGACGTGTTTGCAGTGCCTATTTATGGCATCTCTTGTATTGACATATCCAATCATTTTTGCTGCATCTGTAGCGCAAAATAATACTTCTCCATTTTCTGTTTTAATGGTTCTTAGTTCATTAAATCCATCTGAATCGAATTTAAATATTCCATATTGATAATTAATATCTGCCATATATCAATTCTTTATACGTTAATCTATACTCTAAGTTCTCTAAAAGTCGGTCAAACTTTTCTCGATTAGTGAGTTCTCTCCTATTAAATCTGTAGACAAATTCATCTATGTATTTCTGTATGTGTCTCCTAGACCAATAATGATATACACCGATAACACCTCGTTTAACTACCGACCAAAAGTTTTCTATATGATTAGTAGTGAATGCCCCTTTTCCGTAGAATCCTTTCTTATGGTTTACGTTTTGATGATTATATAACGTATCAGCTTTCTTTCCATAATTCCATTCATCAGTATAAAGATCACTTCCTAACTTGACATATCTTAGGATCAATGGCGAAAGACTTTTAACCTGTGTATTAGGAACGACCTTCGCTATCACCTTTCCACCTTGTTGTATTAATCCAAACACTGGCGTTTTATCCTTGTAAGACCTACCCTGACACTTAGGTACTTTCTTATTGAAGTGTCTATTCTTGTTCTTCCCTCCGATAAAAGTCTCGTCAATCTCAACAGTTCCACTTAATTTACCACCTCCACCCTCATCTTCACTTCCAACATCATTGTCTATTCCTAATGCTTTCCGAATTCGGTGCATCATAAACCATGCTGTCTTTTGTGACACTTTGATGTTTTCTCCTAGCTGAACGGAAGAAATACCTTTTTTGTAGGATAAAATCGTCCATATTGCTTCAAACCAACTAATCAAAGGAATCCTTGTTCCTTGAAAAATAGTTTTTGTTTTAACATCGAAGTATTTTCCTGTGTTTTTACAACGATATTTATTATCTTTGCACTTGTAGACTTTGGAAGTTTTATCGAATGGGGAAATTACGTTTCCATGCCACCGTCTTTCTTCCAAATAATCTATGCAGGATTGCTCTGTTGGAAAAGCCTTCCGCAAATCTGACAGGGAGGTGAATCTACTATTAAACATAAGAACACTTTTTTATATCACAAATATAGTAGTTATTTACATAATATCCAAATAATATTCGGGAAAATTTTCCTATTTTGTGTAATCAAGGTATAGTTGCCATTATTATATCAAGTTCGCGCGGTTTCTGGAAGAAAACGGGAATGGAAAACTGAACTGCAACTCAAGTGATATTTGCACCAACCATAAGGTGTACTGCGAGAAACTGAAAATGTTTTTTCTGGACTGCCAGCAACGGTTTGACGTGAATTACTGGAAACTGGACGGTTTTCTGGTTCGTCCGCCGCAACCCGACCCGCAGGGGAATTATATCTCCGGCGGTTATCAGGGAATGTGTTATGTCACCGAGCATTGGGAACGTTGGATTGATATATTTCAGGCGATGCGCGACCAGCGCGGGGCGAAAAGGAATGATTTGTGGATTAACCTGACGTGTTATGTCAACCCCAGCCCGTGGTTCTTGCAATGGGGAAACTCCGTGTGGATGCAGAACTCGCAGGACATCGGGCGGTTGAACGTAAAACGCCCGTCACAGCTTGACCAACTTTTGTCTTACAGGGACGACCGTTATTTCGATTTTGTGAAGACACGCGCGTTCCAGTTCCCTTTGGCGCATCTTTATAACCACGACCCGATTTATGGCAATACCGCCAATCTCGCCGGAAAGATGGATGATGATGAATTCCGCACTTACCTGATGATGATGGCTACCCGCGGCAGTGCTTTCTGGGAACTTTATTATAGCTATAACATGATGAACGAGGGGCAGAAATGGGTGATAAATGCCGATGTACTGCACTGGATTAACGACAACTATGAGACTCTGAAACATGCTAAACTGATAGGACAGACTCCCGCAAAAGGAACTCCTTACGGCTATTCGGCATGGTCGGGACAGGAAGGGATTATTTCTGTCCGCAACCCGTCCGATGAAGTGAAAGAGTTTACCTTCCCGCTCGACCGCACTATCGGAATGCCTGAAGGATTGAAAGGATTGCATCGTACCTATGTGTGGGCGTACCGGACGGATGAACAGAAGGCAGAGGACACGGAGAACCATTTGTTTGATTATGGCGGACAAATCTCCCTTAGTTTGCAGCCGGGTGAAGTGCGGATTTGGAAATTCAGTACCGTGCCTGATAAGGAAGCCCCTGCTCTGCGGATAGTGAAGACCACCTCTCCGACTTCCCTGACGGTCGAGCTTAATGAGCCTGTGATACTGAAAGACGGAATATTTTCCGTTTCGGGAAATGAGGTAACCGCTACTTCGCTTTCAGCGGACAGGCGTGTCGTGACACTAACATTGGCTCGTGAAATGAGAGAAGATGATAAATACCGCCTGAATATTTCGGGAGTGACAGATGACGCAGGAAATACGGAAGCATTGCGCACCGCTTTTTTCTATTTCGAGAATCAGGAGATACCTGTTTTGACAGGAGTCAGTGGCAGCGGGGATTTTAATCTGTCTTTCTGTTTGAAAACCGATAAGAACGCTGTTTCCTTGTTGCGTCAGGGAAAAGACATTTTGGTGGATTTGGATGCGGAAGGGCGGCTTGTATTCGTGGTAAAAGGGTTGAAAGTCGTATCCGGACAGGCTGTTGATGATGATAAAGAGCGCATTGTGTCTTTATGCCGTGAGAAGAATGGAATGTTGAAAATCTATCTGAATGGTGAATTGGAGCAGTCGGTTTATGATGTGGCAATAGTGAATCCGAATATTAAAGCAACTCCGGTTATTGTAAATGCTTCATTAGAGAATACTCTCGGACAGTTGAAGATTATGAATCGTGCGCTTGATTATAAAGAAAACAAGAACATGGTTCTGAAATAAAAGAGGTTGTGACTGTATCAAATAGAGGTCAGCATGATAGAATAAATGATGATAATATCCTGTTTGCAGGAGATATAGATGCTGTGTGTTGGATATATAGATCCAACACGCAGGTCATATATGCCGTACACATTGGATCTATATGTCCAATACGCACGGTATATATGGCTTACAGGCTTACAAGTAGCTGATAAACAGCACTATTTTACCAGACTTTTTGCCCTCTCCAATGCTACATTGATATTCGGGCAGATATTCTCTTTTCCCAGCAACTCGTAGAATCCGGCTTTTTCCAGTACATTATGCACGTTCTCGTTGACTCCGGAAAGGATAACGGTAGTCTTTTCCTTCTGTGACATTTCGCAGAGAGTAGTCAGGTTGTGAATCCCTGTGGAATCGATGAACGGAACCTTGCGCATACGGATGATACGTACTTTGGGGCGGTCTCCCAGTTGTGTCATTGTCTCTTCAAACTTGGTAGCGATACCGAAGAAATAAGGGCCGTTGATTTCGTATACCTCTATGCCTTTGGGAATCATCAGGTTTTCTTCGTGTACGGCAATATCCGATTCCTTGTTCGGGTCAATCTCGTCGGTAATCACCGAGATTTCGGTAGTCTCCATGACACGCTTCATAAAGAGGACGCAGGCAATGACCAATCCTACCTCGATAGCGACAGTCAGGTCGAAGATAACGGTCAGGAAGAACGTGATAAGCAGTACGGTAACGTCCGATTTCGGATTCTTCAGTAAAGCTCTGAATACACGCCATCCGCTCATGTTGTAAGATACGATGACCAGTACGCCGGCAAGGCATGCCATCGGAATATATTGTGCGAGTGGCATCAGGAAGAGCAGAATCAACAGCAATACTACTGCATGAATGATTCCGGCTATCGGTGTCTTACCCCCGTTGTTGATATTCGTCATGGTACGGGCGATAGCACCTGTGGCGGGAATACCTCCGAACAAAGGGGCTATGATATTGGCTGCTCCCTGTGCGATCAGTTCTGTATTGGAATCGTGGCGGTCGCCTATCACACCGTCGGCTACAGTGGCAGACAGCAGGGATTCGATAGCTCCCAATACGGCAATGGTGATAGCCACCGGAAACAATTCCCTGATAGCTTCCCAATCCAGCGCAGGCACAACGGCATCGGGCAACTCTGATTTAATGGTGAAGCGGTCACCGATGGTCTGGATGCAGTCGATTCCTCCGAAGGTTTTCATCAGGTAAACGGCTACCGTGACTACGATGATGGCAATCAGCGAGCCGGGAATTTTCTTTGAGAACTTCGGAGTGATAGCGATGATAATAATGCTGACAATACTAACGATGGTATTCCACCAGTTGATTGTATCGAAGTGACGGAAATAAATCATCCACTTCCCGACGAAGTCTCCCGGCACTTTCTCGTCTCCGAAAGATAAACCGAAAATATCGGCGATTTGGGTCGTGAAAATAGTGACAGCGATACCGCTGGTAAATCCGACGATGATAGGATAAGGGATGAACTTGATAACTGCTCCGAGCTTGAATACTCCTAATAATACAAGGAGTACGCCCGCCATCAGAGTGGCTACAATCAGTCCGGCCTCTCCGTATTGTTGTATGATGCCATAGATAATGACGATAAATGCTCCTGTGGGACCGCCAATCTGGACTTTGCTGCCACCCAACAGGGAAATGATGAATCCCGCAATGATAGCGGTGATAATACCTTTTTCGGGCGAAACTCCCGAAGCGATACCGAAAGCAATAGCCAGAGGAAGCGCCACGATACCTACGATAATGCCGGCCATCAGGTCCGCCATAAACGTTTCTTTCGAATAATTCTTTAGACAAGAAACCAGTTTGGGTTTAAATTCAAATAGCTTCATTTTTAGATGTTGTTATACGTATATTCCGTCTTTTTTGTAAAGTAGATGTTGCAAAATTAGATAAAATAATCGAAATAAGTATGTTTTTGAACATACTATTTGTCTGTTGATAGATTTCATCAATGAGGCAATCGATTTTATTCATCAAAAAAAGATGGTTTATTATGAACAAATCGCTTATATTTGCGTTATAAATAGTACGACAAGTTACGTTTGGTAATCAACCAATTTTAAAATAGATTAGAATTATGGCTAAGAGTATTAAAGGAACTCAAACAGAGAAAAATCTGTTGACTTCATTCGCAGGAGAATCACAGGCAAGAATGCGTTACACTTATTTCGCAAGTGTGGCTAAAAAAGAAGGCTACGAACAAATTGCAGCTATTTTCACTGAAACTGCCGATCAGGAAAAAGAACATGCAAAACGTATGTTTAAGTTCCTCGAAGGCGGTATGGTAGAAATCACTGCCAGCTATCCGGCCGGTGTAATTGGTAATACACTTGAAAATCTTCGCGCTGCCGCAGCGGGTGAACATGAAGAATGGTCACTGGATTATCCTCACTTTGCTGATGTGGCAGAACAGGAAGGTTTCCCGATGATTGCTGCTATGTACCGCAATATCTCCATCGCAGAAAAAGGTCACGAAGAAAGATATCTTGCCTTCCTGAACAATATCGAAAATATGACTGTATTCGCTAAAGAAGGCGAAGTGGTATGGCAATGCCGTAACTGCGGTTACATTGAAATCGGTAAGGAAGCTCCCGAAGTTTGTCCGGCATGTCTGCATCCACAGGCTTATTTCGAGGTGAAGAAGGAAAACTATTAATCTACGGATGGATAGATAAATCTCGGATGATTTAGATAAAGAAAATGCCGCTTGCAGTAATCTACAAGCGGCATTTTTTGGTAACGAGAAATACAAATTGCTATCTGAATGACAGATTGGCAGGATTTATCTATTGATTCCGGTAATCCTTGGGAGATACACCGTATTGCTTTAAAAACTCCCGATAGAAATAAGATTTATTAGAGAATCCACATTTGAACATAATCTCGGATACGGTCAACTTGGTTGTCCTTAATAACTTGGCTGCATATTCCAGTCTGATGCCTCGTACAAATTCACTCGGAGTCTTATCTATTATTTCTTTGAACTTCCGATATAAGGTAGCTTTGCTCACTCCTACAAATTCGGCAATAGAAGAAGGGCTTAATAACTCATCATCTATATTATTCTTTATGAAGTCTGTTACATTCTGTATTAACTCTTCGTCTTCCGGATGAAGAACAATCCCGTCTTTTACTTTCACAGAAGACATGCTGGAATTGAAATAGTCCTTTAAAAGCATTTGTCTCGACAGCAGATTCTCTATGGTGGATATCACCTGCCTCGGGTGAAATGGTTTGACGATATAAGCATCCGCACCATGGTTAAAGGCATTAATCTGGTCTTCTACAGAAGCCTTTGCCGATATTCCTATGATTGGAATATAACTTGTTTTCAAATCGGATTTCAATTTATTAATCAAGCTCAAGCCGTCCATATTGGGCATGACAATATCACTTATAATTATATCAGGATGATTATGTTCTATCTCTTTCAAAGCCTCCACGCCGTCTTTTGCTTCGTGTATCACATAATCAAAGAGGACATCTTTCAGCAGGTCTCTGATATTCTTTTCATCTTCCACTATCAGTATGACAGTATCTTTGCGAGGGGATAAGTGATCCTGCCCGTTCTTTTCTTTCTGCAACAAATCTTTTTCATCCGTTACAACAAGTGAATGATCGGATGGTAGAGAAGGAATCACGACTGAAAATTCAACACTTTTTCCCAGTTCACTATTTACACTTATCTGCCCGCCTAATAATTCAACCAGACTCTTTGTTAGATTTAAACCTATGCCATTGCTTACAGAGTTACCCAATTTGGGAGTATCAAATATCTTATACTTATCAAATATCTCTGCCATCTGTTGCTCGGTTAACCCCTTGCCGGAATTTCTTACGAGCAAGTATAAGGTTTTATCAGGTTCATTTTGTGATATTTCAACATGAATATATCCATAACGAGGAGTATATTTGAACGCATTCGACAGTAAATTGAATATAATTTTTTCCAAAGCATTGCGGTCGGAATAGATCTCTGACGTATCATGGGTCTCTACCTTGAAGTCTATTTTATTCTCTTTCAGGATATCCACATAATTGTTGGAAGCATATTCCATCAATGATTTTACGTCCACATTTTCAGGATGCAAATCCATATTGCTCGATTTGGTTTTACGAAACTCCATCAACTCACTAATCAGCTTCTGCATCCTTTCGGCATTATTCTTTATTATTTGGAGATATTTCTTTGTACTACCATCTAACCCGTCCTGTTCCAACAAGTGCTGTGCAGGTGTATAAATCAAAGTTAGGGGGGTAAAGAATTCATGTGCCACATTGGTGAAGAAATTGAGCCGGGATTCATAAATCTTCTGTTCATGCCGTTTCTCTACCTGGGCTATAAGAACCTGGCGGCTTAACCGTATGCGATTTTTGATAACAGACTTTGTGATGTAGAAGATAATAATGCACAATATGGCATAGATAATCAATGCAGGAACGCTAAGCCACCACGGATAACCTACTTTTATAGTTAAGCGATAAATGTTATCTCCCCATACTTTGTCGCCATTTGTGCTCTTCACTTCAAGCTGGTACTCACCCGGAGGAAGTTGGGTAAAGATAATATTCGGATTATTACCCATTTCCACCCAATCATCCGAATGGTTCTTCAAGCGATAAGCATATTCACAGTTTTCATTATTAATAAAGTCTTTGGCTATGAAATTGAAAGTCATGAATCTTTCTTCATAGCTAAGTTTCAACACTCCTTTTCTGATTCGTTCATTAATGTCCTGTACCGTATTATATATCTTCAAACTACTTAATATAAGTGGAGGATTAAACTCGCGCAAATGTATATTTCGAGGATTGAAATAACTAAACCCGCTTACTCCTCCAAAGTACAAGAAATCACGATGATCCTTGAAGAAAGCTCCATCAGAGAATTCATCATTCTGCAATCCGTCATTCAAAGTATAATTATCTATTTTATTGTTTTTTACATTCAGGCTAGACAATCCCTGGTTGGTACTGATCCATATCTTTCCTTCGTGGTCTTTTAATATTCCATGAATCGTTTTATTATTCAATTTCTCGTCGGCATATTGTATCAGGTGAAAATCATTCTCCTCCTTTTTCAACTCGTTCAATCCATAACTTGTTCCTATCCATATACCGGTATCATCACGCAGTAAGCACAATACATCATTATTGGTCAGTAAAATCCGACTGTCCATATCTTCCAATGATTTTATGCTGTTATCTTTCATATTGATACAGTTCAAGCCTCCGCCACGTGTGCCAAACCATAACATATTGTCTTCCGGATCGGATGTAATGGCATAAACAACATCGTTATTCAATGAGATATTCTTATCCGACGAATTATATTGCCTGAATCCTTTAACGTGATAACGACCTTGCTCTCTGGAAATATTTATTTTGATTAAACCATATCCTGATGTTCCCACCCATAAAAGAGAATCATTGTTCGTAAAATAAATGTTATACACAGCCTTGAAAGGCGGATATTTATCAGGTATCTCAAGCTTTTCCAGTCGCCCTGTAGCAACATTCAATATATTGATTCCGTTTCCTTCCGTTCCGATAAAAATGTCATTCGCTTTATTTCTTCTCAAGGCATAGACAGAATTGGAAATCAACCCTTTACTCTCATTCAGATAATCTGTCAATTCTTTCGTTGCAGGATTCAACAGTTTTATTCCGCTTCCTTTTGTGCCTATCAGAATATTACCATCTTCATCTTCACAGAAACATCTCACAGGGTGACTGGTGTGAACGGTTTCAAATAAAGAGTCGTAATGATAAAGTTGAATTAATCCTTGTCCGTCCGTTCCTATCCACAATATGTTCTGACTACCGGAATAAAGAGTGAAGACTGATAACTGACTGGATAGCTCGTTCAGGTAGGCAAAAGTATTCTTTTTTAAATCATAATGAATACATCCCCCTTCTATAAAGCTGACGTACATCTTGTTCTCTGCTAAAATAACCTGCGATACAGGTTTGCTACTATCCAGCTCAATGCATTGGGAAACTGTAAAGTCGGGATTTAAAAGGAAAAGTTTGTTGTCTTTGTTTAAGATAAATCTGCCTTTCGACAGAAATATCTTATCTACAGGAGTCTGTATGTCGACTGTGCGTAAATCACTCTGTTTTCCTCCGTTAACGAGTAGATTGTAAGTCAGATACACAGTATTTCCATTATTTAAAAGGAAAAGCATACGGTCGGAATCACTCACGGAGTAATCCTTTATATGACTTGCAAAGTCTGTGTTAATCGGATTAAACTCATCTTCAGAATCATTGTAGACAAAGAACCCCAGCCCCTTTATGAGGCAGATAATATCTCCTGCCGCACTCTTTCCTAAAATAAAAGACTTTTCCTGATTGGGTACTTTATTATCTGTTCTTAAATAATACCTTGTTATCTGACGGGTTCGTTTATCTAACCGATTGATTCCATTATCTGTTGCTATCCATAAACTGCCCTTACATTCGATAATCTGGCGGATAACGTTATTACTTATCTGTCTCTTATACACATCTCCGAGCCCACGAGACTACGCTGCATCTCGTA
>ERZ1027094.1127-NODE-1127-length-11079-cov-12.099873_pt1 | contig 11079 bp, 11 predicted proteins | sample MGYA00519410_ERZ1027094 | MGnify/ENA primary metagenome ERZ1027094 (study PRJEB26926, sample SAMN06164647) | human gut metagenome | biome: ENVO:00009003; feature: ENVO:2100002; material: ENVO:00002003 | host: Homo sapiens | place: USA | collected 2012 ...
TAGTTTTATTTGGCTTGGTATTTACTCACCTTAATTGATTCCGAGAAGTTATTATGGTAAGGAGCAAAATGGCAGCAATCAACGTAAAGCAGCATTTATTCTTGACCGCATTACCCCAAAATATATTTTGCTTTTCTTTTATGCCATCAATTTCTTCAGACTTTGCGCTGGCTTTCATTTTCATCAAATTCACCTCATTGCATTTATTTATTTAGTTAGTTATGCATTACTCTTGTCTTTGTTTAGAAGATTAGAATAATACAACGCTGACGCATCGTATATATCATTATTGTCGTGTTCGTAGAACTCCTGCATTGTTCTTGTCTTAGTTCTGTCTTTCGCATCAGCTTTTCCTATACTCCTACGGGCAATCCACTCTTCCTTTGATTTTGTAAAGTAGTGGTTGATCCGCAAGAGTTTTATGTTATTATTTATATTAGACCAACCCATTACCTTGCGCCTGGTCTCGTCAATGCTGTAATATTCAAAATAATACATAGGATAATGCACATGGCAATATCTATATACTCTCCTTGGGTTCACCACGCTTTTTATGCAGTCATTGCCCTTTCCATTTTCAAAAGCACGGTACAGATAATTTTCCAGTACCCCCCCGTATGGTTTTTCCTCGTGAAAAGATGACCCAAACATACGCCAGTTAACTGCAAGTCCACCTGCTTTGGGTTCCTCATCTAAAATAGAGCTTACAATGTTTGCGACGCTTTCCCCTTCGTTTAACGGAAAGAGAAATTCATCCGCATCAATAAATGCAATATACTTGCAGCTATTTTTATATCTGCGTAATGCGTCATTATACGCAGGAAGCTGCATAGCTATACCAGGGAAATACTTATACACAACCTTACCCGAACTGATGTAAGGCTCAAGTATTTGTCTGGTGTTGTCAGTGCTCTCATTGTCATAGATATATATTATATCCGCCCCAACAAGCAAATGATACCGGACCCATTCTTCGATATATGGACCCTCATTCTTAATGATCACTACGATTCCTAATTTGTTGTCAAACACATCCGGTTCAACTGTCAACCTATTAATAACAGACGCAACCGCTTGCCCAGGCTGCCGCAGAGCAAACTTGATAGATTTCTTCATCTTGCCAACAATTTCACTCATATTTCTACTCACCTCTCATAATTTGATTTTCCAATAATTTCACTATAAAATGTTTTATCGTTCGACTTATTAGGCACATAATTCCATGCAAGCTTTTGCGGCAGCCTCAATATTTCAGCAGCAAGGTCCGCATTATATTCTTCATCCAACAAACGATATAACGCATACATATTGCCAGCATACTTTGACACTTTATTTAATACATTGTCATCCATACCATACAGCTTACAAACCATGTAGGCGGCATCTATAAAGAAATATATCGGATACTTTTTGTGTTTTAAAAAATATTCCCTAAAAATTGTATCCATCACAGTAACAAGCATTCCGTTCTTTCTCGATGCCACAAAAAAGCCTGACCAAGAGCAAACCTCGCCTTTATAGCTCAGAAAATCTGATGTTGCAGCGTAATCTACGGAATCATAAGATTTAGACTCCAGACCCTTGAATATATCAAATCGGCCATCAAAATATATTGTCGAGTCGATCCATGCGCCGCCATTATTTTTGAGAAGATTAAAGCGCAAAATATCCGAAAATGTTTGAACCGATATATCTCCTGCTCGGTAAGCCTTTAATATTTGCGGATGAATGTCTGTATAGTCCTCAAAGTTATGCTTCGTTATTTCAACTATGGTACAGCCATCAAACGCCTTGCGTACAGACTGGAGACATTTTTGCACAATATTCGATGCATTTTCAAAGCCGTCCCACCAAAAGACAAATACATTTTTTTTGATTGGGCATTTGTCCAAATCCGTAGACTTCCCAATATATGGCTTTATAATGGGAAGCACATCACTTTCGATCTTTGGGAGTTGTTCATTCATATCAACGAACGCACTCTGCCTCAAAATGTGAAAATTTGTCAGTTTGCCTGCTTGCTTAAAACCTTTAGCACGAGCCTTATCTAAATAGAAAAGCGTATTCTTAACCGCAGTCTTTGAGCCCCGATATGCTCGCTTCAGGTCATCTCGGGTATTCACCAATGTTTCATACAGCGGATATGTTTTTGATGTACGACCTTTTAGCTTTAATTTATCACTCTGGCTATTTGATGCAGCTACCAGTTCTTTAAAGGCCTTATTGTAGATTGGATCAAAATATATCGTGCGCAGCTCTTCCTTACCTGATAAATCACCATTTCGCACTCGTCGAATTAAAGCGTCAACTAAAAAATAATACAGCGCATAAGCCTGTATCAAATCCTGGCCATCCCCTTGCAAAATTGCCACAAACGCATTAAAAGTCTCTGCACACCGAGCCAAATATCTTTCAACGTCGGCACTATGCATCATAGACCCCTGGTTCGAGATATTATAATAGTAGGAATTTGAGCAGCGGATCACTCGTATTTTTTTGCTGTATTTAAGCGCAAGATAAGTAAAAATGCTATCTTCCCCAAGCATAAGTCTGCCGCATTTAGCATAGTCCGTGCAAACAGCCCTTGCACAATCTGAACGATATAGTTTATGCCACCGCGAAATATAAACCCTATTTGAAACCTTCAAATTTTGGAAATCATAGAGGAAGCTTTTTTTCAAGCCATCAATCTCTTTGCCAGCATAAACAGCATCTCCAGCCAAAGGGCACGCCTTATAAATCCCGTTGTCATTTTGAAAAAAGCCCATTGCAATAAAATCATACTGCTCCGTCATTTCACGCATGAACGACTCGACGAAATGTGGCCCAATATTGTCATCAGGGTCAACAAAGCAAACATATTGACCCTGTGCATGCAACACTCCCGTTACAACGGCAGCTCCAAGCCCTCCGTTTTTTTGATGGATCACTTGCACATTATCGTTTAACTTTGCATATTCATCGCACATTGTACCGCTTTTATCCGTTGATCCATCATCTACAAGAACCACTTCAACGTCGGGGTACGTTTGATTTAATATTGATGGAACAGATGTATCCAAATACTTTTCCTGATTATACACTGGCACAACAACCGAAACCAATTTTATGTTGCGCATATTCTCTTTACTTTCCATATAGCTCCTTGAATTTTTTGCAATCTTCAACTGTGTTGATTTGCGAATACATTTGCTCAATATTCTTTTCACAATAACTGCGGTCAACCTTTTCAAAATCGACCTTCATCAGCTCGCTTATTACTTCATTGGCAAAGCGGTATCGAATGATTTTTGCCGGTACTCCGCCCACAATTGCATAAGGGGGCACGTCCTTTGTTACAACCGCCCCTGCGGCAATAATTGCTCCTTGCCCGATATGCACACCCGACATAATGGTCGACCGGAATCCAAACCACACATCATCCCCAACAACAATATTACCCTTTGAAACACCTTCGAGCGGTTGATTGAGCAGTTTAACCTTATAAGGATACGTTGACAACAGGTCGGTAGGATGATCCGCACTTAGCATAAATGCAACATCCGGCGCAATAGAACAGTAATTTCCAATTTTGAGCTTGTGCTTATCATCAAAAGTAAGCACATATATTCCGCCGTATGTTCCTTTTCCAACACTAACAAGGTCAAAATTAAAATCGTTTTGTGGGTTGGTAAAATTGTGAGAATTTAGTCTTCTCCATTTTTTTCTTTTGATTGCCTTGTTTATCTTATTTATCGGCCACATAAATTCATCACCTTAAAATGTATTAGCATCAAATTTGAGACTTCCAATTACCAATTTTTTGTTTTTACATGGCATCTTATTCGCGCCAATCTTCAGTGGGAGCGCAAGTATAAAATACAAAAGTGCATTTTCGTAAACTTCTGTAATTGAAATAACAAAAAAGCAAAACAAAGCTATCAGAATCAATTGGAAAATTTTATCGCGTCGCTTTGTGCCACAAACATAAAGAGTTTTCACACAAAGAAACAAATAAATCAGCCCGCTAATCAATCCGCCCTCAAAAAACACTTGCAGATAATGACAGTGGCAATGTGTTGCAGTTGTTCGTATGTAGCCTGGGAATATTCCCAGCAAATTATATGCATCTGATCCCATAAGATAGCCATGACCAAATAGAAGATTTGATTTTATCTCAGAAACCGCATTTTGCCAAATCAACAATCTATTAGTCATTGTCATATCTTTTTTCAAAACGCCCTCAACAATCGGCCTTAAATATTCAAAGCTGTTATTTATCACAATTGTTACAACAAGAAATGCAACCACTATTGCAATATTTGTAGGCGTAAGGAATTTCTTGATTGCAGGGAAAAAATACAAAAGAAGGAATACTGCAACACCAACCATTGTCGTACCAGACCCCTGTATAGCAATTGATACGATTATAGCGGCAATCAAAGAAAAAAATCTGAAGTTGTTCTTTGTCTTTTCCCTGTATAAGGCAGCAATAAGTAATGCTGGCAAAAACCAGATTATAAATAAGTTTCTTGCCCCCAAAAACCATTCAGTTGACATCCCGTACGCTTCATTTTCGCGAGATATAAAACCATTTGGCGCAATAATAAGAGTAAACAAGTTAGTGTAAATGCACAATTCACAATGAAGCAACAAGACATTTAAAAAGCGCACAAATCTGTCTGCATAAATATCAACTATACAAGCAGTTGCAGTTATTGAAATCAGGTTTTTAATGGCATACGCTGTATAATTCTTATTGTATACTGTGACCAGCAAAATCCACAATTCCATAAAAAAGAACAGTCCAATCCATTTGGATGGGCGTTTCCCTTTATATATGTATGTCCCTGCAATCAGTAAAGGTAGCATCCACTTTAATAAATTATAAAACTTTGATACAATTCCGATAGACAGGGCAGATGGCTGGAACATATAAAGAAGTAGAAAAAAAAGCCAAGCACCTGATATTCTTATCCTTCTAGGCCAATGCACTCGTATCTTCATTCACTCATACCCTTTCTGCTCTTTTTCTTAAATCACGTATGTGAGACATCTTTTATACATTCCAAATAACTATATTCAAACGTCTCATCTGGCTCAAGGAAAGCGCCCTCGCCCCATTCATTCCACGCATTGATGAACAAATATCTACATCCAGCTTCCTTAGCTTGAGAAAACTGCCTTGAAAAATATTTGCCAAAAATTTCAGGTGTATTGCCAACTATAAATCGGCCCTTGTCCTTTTTTCGCGGTGTATTGTCCCATCCCACAAACGCACCCGGGAATATTTCCTTTCCTGTATCATTTTGCCCCAAATCCTTTTTTGTATTAAATAAAAGCCTTTGCCATATCCATGAGTATACGTTTACAAGGTTATGGCTGTGCTTGCTCAAATTGAAAGCGACTGTAATAGCTTTATCGCGGGCATGCTCAAATTTCGTGCGACCAAAGTTGAGCGTATAACCCGGCTCAAAGTACAAGTAAGCGTTGGAATTTTTGCAAACAGGTTTGTTTTGGAAAGAGTTTTTTTCCTCGATAATATATATTCCGTCAAAACCGTTTTGTTTGCATAGCTGATTCCAGCACGCGATCATTTCTTCACATTTTGGAATACTGGTGCACCTATACAGCACCAAAACCGGTTTGTTATCGATTTTTTCGTAATACTGATCCTTAAAAAAGCTGAGCAGATACTCGAAATGCTGCTCCCATTCCAGCCTGTCTCCATACCGCTGCGGCATTAGCACGTCGGTTTCATGTCCATCCCAGGTGCGCGCCCAAGGTTCATTGGCCCAACACAAAAAATAATTAAGTTTAACACCCTGATAATCGCGTATTGCCTCAAGAGGCTTCTGCAGCAGCAGTTTTCCATCAAACCAGTAGTGATAATAGCAAAACGCATGGATACCATATTCTCTGGCCAGATCCATCTGCGCCACCATATTCTCTATCTTAGATAAATCATAATAATTATTGTTGAGCGGTACCCTCGGTTGGTTATGTCCTTTATATAAAGGTTTGGCATTTTTTACATTTACCCACTCTGTAAATCCTTTTCCCCACCACTCATCATTTTCAGGAAAAGTATGAAATTGCGGCAAGTGAAATGCCACTATTTGAGTTTGAGATTTGTTATCCTTGTCAATTGGTTCATTTTTCATTGCTGTACCACCATTATATCTCCATAAATTCTTTCATATACTTCTTATACGTCCCTAGCAGCATCACAACATAAAGGCCAATCGTTCTGGATTTCTGTTTGCGCCGTACATGATACTTTCTAAGTACACTTACGCCCTTTATACCGCCAGCCTTTATGCCTGCCTCTATACGCTCAATATCCGGCGTAATAACACCAGCTTTTCTCATCTGCTCTATGGTAAGAAGCGTCTGCGCATAAACGCGGCCGTGTGTTTTTGCCAGCTCACCAAATACGCCAGTAGCCTTCCTGTATATTTTTTTAGCGTTCAACTTGTATTGATTTCCGCTGGTCACATTGTCTCCGTGCCTACGATACTGGATAACCGGAAAATCAAGATAATCCACCTCGCCCAAAGCCAATGCAAACTTCGTATAATAATTATCATGCGACATTATCTTAATTGCTCTACTTTCCAATGGGAAGCAAGGTACAACTTCAAACAATTTCCGGTTTATCACAGCATCGCATCCAGATACGTATCCATGAGCAAAAAACTCGGAGTAAGCACCTATTTCTGAAATTCCAACAATATCGTTGAGACTCTGATAGATAAGCTTACCTTCTCCATCCACAACCTGCATATCAGCGTATGCTAAAACCGGCAAATTCTTTTTTTCCTCAATCGCCGCAATCATTTTTTCCAACTTATCAGGAAGCCAAACGTCATCCTGATCTGCAAAGAAATAATAATCATAGGCAGGCAAAGCCTTTGCATATTCAATCAACGTCCAAAAGTTCAAATACGCGCCATGCTGCTCAGTTTCGTTTTTAATCAATTCTATTCGACTATCTTTAGCCATAAAAGATCGAATAATATCTATGGTCTTATCACTGGAACCGTCATCACGAATAAGTAAATGCCAGTCTTTTAGAGTTTGTCTACAGATACTCTCTATTTGCTCACATATATACTTTTCGCCATTGAAGCCTGTCATCAAAATTAAAGACTGCATACCACACCACCAGATTTTCGTTTGTTATTCTCAATTTACCTGCAAATCATTTATCATAGCAAAATCGTTCTCCGCTGTAAATTTTTTATGCTTCTGCTTAAAACATAGAATTCAGCGTACGCCTAGCTCCGCTTAACATATCAAACTGTGCTGACCAACCGAGAGCTTCTATCTTTTCGCTTGTCAGGCTTGAGTTTTGCATCAAATTGAAGCTTGCGCTTTCAGCTTTTGTTGCCTCTTCAAAAATCAACTTTTTTCCTCCTACTTCAGCAAACGCCTCAGCCATTTCCCGAATAGTAACAACAGAATTTTTATTTGAAACATTATACGCTTCGCCACTTTCTCCATTTAAGAGAACTGTTAATATTGCTGTTGCACAATCCAAGACATAGCAATAGGAGCGAAGTTGTGTTCCCGCGCTTTTCATTATAATGTTTTTACCAGCTTTTACATCTCGCGGAAATTGGGAGGATGCACGGTTGTCAGTGTCCGTCATAGTCGGGCCATATACGTGGCCTGGACGTATAATTACAACGTCAACTCCATATTCCTTTTTATATGCAGCGCAAAGTGTTTCCGCCGCTCTTTTTGAAGATGGATAGCAAGCACGTGGATTAAGAATATCTACGAAGCCATAGCTGTTTTCCGAATATGGCAGTGTGCCATCTTTTTCCCCGTAAATTTCACTTGATGAAATGTAAAGAAAGCGTCCTGCTTTCTTTTGACGTATCTCATTCAACAAATTTTGTGTTCCAATAAAATTTGACAACATAGTTTCCACGGGTTCTGCCGCATATACGGCTGGGGAAGCATTACTAGCCCCATGAATTATATAATCAAACCCAGACTCAGCATGAAACGGAAGTGTTGCATCATACTGGCAAAAGCGGAAGCAATCTTGTCCTCCCCAGTACGAAAAACGGCGCATCATTTTTTCTTTGCTGCGCCCAGCAGCGTATATGACCATATCAAGCTTATGCATCTTGTTCCATATAAGCAGTTGATCAACTAAAGCCGAGCAAATCAGCCCGCTTGCTCCAGTTACAAGCACTTTTTTGCTTGCAAGTTTTTCTAAATCCAAATGACTGGTACTAGCTTCACATAAATCACATAAATATTCTTCCGTATAATGTAGCATTGATTCATCCTCCTAAAAGCTTTCACTTAATCCAGTCATCCTGTCTAGTATGCAGCAACGCCTTGAAAATCTTCAAGTCATCTGTTGTTGTTATTTTCAAATTTTCTTCAGATCCTTTTGAAAAATACGTAGTTTTTCCAAGTTCTTTCATCAGCATGCAACTAGCTGCGGTACTTTTGATTCCTCTTTCAGCGGCTTCTTTATGAGCTGCCAACAATTCGTCCAATTTGTAAGTATGGGGCGTTTGCGTCCGCCACAGTTTTTCCCTTTCGGTAGAAACACAAGAAGATTTTCCGTCTTCGCTCTCAAAAACAACTTCTGTACAAGGAATTACAGCAACAGCACTGCCATACCTTGCATAGGTAGCCAGGCTATCAGAAATCACCTCGCTTGTAACAAGCGGTCTGTTTCCGTCATGCACCATTACAACAACATCTTCGTTCGGCAATTCTTTTTTGATTGTTTCCAATCCATTTTTTATAGACTCCTGACCCGTTTCTCCTCCTGGAACGACCCAACGAAGCTTTGTAATGTTAAATTGTTTTGCATATGCCCAAAGGACAGCACTCCAAGATTCCAGAGTAACAACAATTATCGCATCAATGCTTGGATGATTCTGAAACGCCTCCATTGTATATACAATCACGGGCTTATTATCCACATGAATAAACTGTTTCGGGATGTCCTGATGCATACGTGTTCCGGAGCCTGCAGCTGTAAGTAAAGCTATATTCATAACACATTTTCTCCTTTAGTTTAGCCTTTGAAAATCGAACGCATAGAAATTACCATCACAGCCAAATTGATAAAAAAATATGCCACAGTATACAAGTCTAACATGTGCGTAAAAATACACACCAATAGCAAAATCTGAACCATTCCTGGAACAGATGTAATATTCAATGCCAAAATTTTAACCACGCCGTAATGCGTACGGTCTTTCATTCCTCCTGCATCTTTGCTTCCAATAGACGTCATTGCCTTATGCATTATCAACCTTGGCATAATGGTACACATGCCAGACAAGCCACCAAAAATTGTATATACATTCGGGTAAGAACCAAACCAATTATTTAACAAACAAGCAGCATCATTTGTTGCCGCTATTCCTGCGCCAAAAAAGATGAGTGCCATCGCAAAATAACCTGCTGCAGCATCAAGCGTATCCCCCATCTTGCTGAATTGTTTTTTATATCTCGCTATATTTCCATCAATTCCGTCCAACATGCTCCACAGGAAAAAAGCGAACCATCCCCCAAATAATGCAAGTTCATTTTTTCCCATTGCCAGCAATACAAACCCAACAATTGTAGGCACAAACGAAATATATGACACCGCATTAGGTGAAATATTAGTATACAAAAATGGGATGGTGAGTACATAAGTGAGTGGCCTGCCAATATAGAATGCAAAATAATCATTTTTTGCAGATTTCCGCTTCTCAGGGCTCATCGTTTTTTGTTCTATTTCCTTTGGTGTAATCATGTTATTCATGCTTCTCCTCTTTATTTTCAGGAATACATTACCTTTTAACTGCATTGTCTTCCTGAATTATTCTGTTATAAAACTCAATATACTTTTTCTTCATCGCCTCTGTGTTGTAAATTTCCAAAACATCTTGATATGCTCTCTCTGGCAGCTCCTTCGGGAATGCCTTCATCGCTGCATTTATCTTTGCAGCGTACTCCTCCGGAGTTTCACAGACATATCCATTAACGCTATCTTCAATGACACTCTTATTGCCTATTGTGTTGCTTACCAAAATCAGCTTCTTGATATACATATTTTCGATAAGGCTCATTGCGATAGCTTCGCCCAAGCTGCAAAGAATAAATGCATCGGCTCCTTTCGCCATAGCCAGAGCCTCCTTGCGTGGTTTCCAACCCGTAACTTCTATGTTTGGAGCAGTCAGCTCTTTCTCCAGTTCGCCATCCCCGATCCATATAAACCGAGCCTCGGGTACCAACTCCGCAATTCGGTTGAAAAGTTGCGGCTGTTTCTGGACGCAAGCGCGTCCAAGCGTGAAAACCGTAAACTTGTCGTTATGCACAGGTTCGATACCGTCAAGTGAGGCCGATAAATCCGCCAAATTCACTCCAGTTTCTATATAAGCAGTCCTTTTGCAGAGTTTTTTTGCCACTTCATCTTCACTCTCACAGCAGGTCAGCGTCATAGAGTTAGTCTTTCCAAGAATCTTTTCCATCCATTTATACATGGTACTCTTCTTGCTGGGACCCATTAGGATGTGAGCATAACCGTGTGGTGTATAAACCACCGTGTTATTTTTTCCTTTGTAAGCCAACCGCCCCATGCCACCAGCGATTGAAGAATGAAGATGGATGATATCAGGCTTTACATCTTTTTCTATCTTCCGCAGTTCCTTTATGATTTTGATGTCATTGGGAATATTAGTTAGGCTCTTTTCTCCAAAGCTCTTAATCTGAATGAGATGAACGCGCTTGTCCAAGAAATCTTTATAATTCTTTGGTGTTTGTGGGCGGAGAGAATATGCAAGGTAAACGTCAAAATCATCTACCATATCATTACACAACTGCGAGACATACGTAAAAACTCCACCGCCAAACGCCTCACAAACCATCAAGAGTTTCTTTTTGTTGCCAGTTCTTTTCATTACGCCACCGCCATTTCAGCGGCAGCATAGCAAGTCTGCCTCACCCTACAAGAAACGCACAAGACTTCCGGTAAAATTACAGCAATCAGCTCATATTGTACCCCCCCCGTTTATAACATATCTTCTCGGAATTCTAAGCCTTGATTTTTCAAGGCTTTTTCTTTGTTCATAA